>Belle_p2__coassemble_1317_pt1 | contig 43846 bp, 25 predicted proteins | sample Belle_p2__metabat2_high_PE_033 | metagenome-assembled genome bin Belle_p2
CAAAGCCGCTAAAACCTCCATGGCCTGTTGTGAATGGTAAACTGAACCCAAAAAGGGGGATACTATAATGTGCGGTCGTTTTCTGTTTGGCGAAGAAGCCTATCTGAACTCTTTAGAAATTGCTCATATGCCCAAGTGGATTCAGGAAGAACTTCATTTTGGAGAAATCTATCCTACCCAATCCGCTCTGGTTCTCAAGAAGAATCCGGAGGGTGAAGGGCTTGAAGGAGCTGTGATGAAATTTGGCTATTCCTACACCAGATCTGGTTCGGATCGAAAGCAGCTGATCATCAATGCCCGCAGTGAAACTGTCGATTCCAAGTGGATGTTTCGCTCGGCGTTTGCGCATGATCGGGTGGTCGTGGTTGCCAGTGCCTTTTATGAATGGACAGCCGATAAGCAGAAAGTGACGTACTATGAACCCGATCAGACTTTATATATTGGCGCCATTGCCAAGGACGATGGCTTTGTCATTCTGACCAAGGATGCCAATGAATCGGTTCGGGATGTCCATCACCGGATGCCGGTTCTTTTCGACGCTGCCCAGGCCAAAATCTGGATTGAACGAGACGACCTGGCCAAAGATCTGATGGACACAGTTTCTCCTTTACTGGATCACTCCCCGTTTGTCTCTCACGCTCAGGGACGGCTGTTTTAAGGGATAAGCTCAGGTCTGGAAACCATCAACAGATTTCAAAGTGCATCAAGACTGATCGTTTTGATAAAAGACGCAGTGAAGCTTTTATCAATGAGCCTTTATAAATATGGAAAGAAGGAATTTTCTATGAATACCAAACTGATTGAAGAACGTCTGGCTGATCCACGCGCAAAACTGGTTGCCGTGACGAAAAAACATACCAAAGAAGAAGTCGATGAACTGTATCGCTTAGGAGTCCGGACATTTGGGGAAAACCGGGTTCAGGAATTTCTGGAAAAATATGATCCCAACTATGACTGGCATATCATCGGTCATCTGCAGACCAACAAAGTCAAATACGTAGTCGGTAAAGTCTCGCTGATTGAATCCGTCGATTCTTTAAAACTGGCCAAAGAAATTGAAAAACAGGCCGCAAAACTGGACATTGTTCAGGATATCCTCGTTGAAGTCCGCATTTCCAAACAGGATGAAAACAAAACAGGTCTTGACCCGGAAAAACTCGATGAGCTGTTAGAAGAGATTTCCAAAATGCCGCATCTGCGCCTGTGTGGTCTGATGACCATCGCAAGCAACACCGACGATCAGGCCCTGATTGCGCATGAATTCGATACGATGAAAGAAATGTTCGATAAAGAAAAGGTCAAATACCCAACCATGACCATTCTGTCGATGGGCATGAGCCATGACTATAAGCTGGCCATTGAACACGGAAGCAACCAGGTTCGAATTGGTACCGCTTTATTTGCGTAATCAAAAAACATTCTGCTTTTTATAAACGATTCAAACTGATTTTCTGCCGCAGAAAAAGCACGCAATAAGCAACCAGAAAAGGACTGTTCCTGGTTTTAGGATGCTTAAAAGCTCCTTCAGGATTCACTTTTTCCGGCAAGACCTCTGAAGGGATCCCGTAAAATCCTTTAACTGTGGGATTTCTTACGGATTTCGAAACATCATTGTTGAAGAGATTCAGTGTGGTACAATAACATGCAACTTAAACGAAACGCCCAGAGCACCGCCAGATTTTCGATTGGGGTGTATGAGCTGATGAAAGGAGAGCGTCTATGGCCAATCCAAAAACCCGTTTACGACTGCCGATTCGCGTCGGGCTATATACCTGTGCGTTAGGGACAGTCTTTGCGTTGTTCTATACCACTCTCTTTGCGAAAACCACTGCTTCCAACTCCACGAATGAGGACACGACAGCGGTTGTGTATGCGATGAACGGAGAGCCAACCCGGGTTTCCTCTTCGAACAGTACCAATAAAAACAATTCCGACGCTTCCAATGGAAGCAGTCTGGAAAACGACGAGAAACTCGCCTATGTTTCTTCTTCCAACAATGAGCAATCCATTGGGGATGTGCAGAATTCTGAAAATGTCGGCGGACAGGAATCGGTAAAGGATGAAAACGTGGATTCCACATCCACGTCCGAAGGAAATCTTGATGAAAATTCATCTTCCGAAGTGGATGAACCCGCTTTGCCTCAAGAAGAAAGTGAATCCGATTCAACCTCGGCCAGTGATCTGGACGCCAGTGAAGAAAATGCCGCGCAGGGAACAGATTATGGCTATCCGGTAGTCGCAAAATCGGATGATGCCATTACGAAAACGATTCTGATTGATGTTGGACATGGGGGAACGGATCTTGGGGATGCTTCCAAAGATGGGGTCATTGAAAAGAATGTCACCCTGGATCTGGCCTTAAAGCTCAAAAAACATCTCGAAACGCAGAATCCAAATCTCAATGTTGTCCTGACCCGTGAAGACGATGCCACAACCCATGGCACAAGCAGCTGGGAAGATCTGACCTGGAGACGCAACAAGCAGGAAGAAGTCAATCCGGACTACTACCTGTCTTTGCATGCCCATTCGGATGACAGTGATAGCGCAACGTTCTATATCAACCCGGATGATCCGCAGACTGAGATTCTGACGACTCTCATGGCTCAAAATCTTGCCAATGCCGGCTGGACGACACCATCCAATACGATCACGACGGATACCTATCCACTCCAGCTGATCTCAATGGCCAACAGCCATGCCGCCATGCTGGAACTGGGCTCTTTAAAAAGCAGCACCAGTCTGGAGCTTTTCAAAGATTCTGAAACCATGGAAAAAACCGCAGCAGCTCTGGCCAATGCGATTTCCACGACGATTCTCAACAATCCAGATGCCCCAGCTTACTCATCCGTCCAGAAGCAGCTCGCTCAAAAAGTCAATTCTTCCCTGTAACCGCTATAAGAAAGATTTGATGGATGTAAAAGTGAATGATCATCTGAATTTTCTTGATTATTTGTTATGATTTTCTCTGAATGGAACGGCTTGACCAGCCGTTTTTTATCGATTATGCAATTATGCCAGGAGGTATTCCGCTATGGCCAAAAACGGCAGACCGAACATCAAAAATCTTAAATGGACAGCGGCAATTTATACAGTTACCTTATGCGTCATTTCGCTGATTCTTTATGGGACTCTGTTTGCGAAGACCTATACACCTGTAAACAATGAAGATCCAGTGGTAGACAACTCCACAACGGAATCCTCTTCCACAACCAAATCCAGCGCCAATGACAATTCCATTACCTATAAAACATACAAGGACCAGCATGAAACCGTCGCCACCGTTTTACTCGATGCCGGACATGGTGGAATGGATGGCGGAAATGTCACCAATGACGTCATGGAAAAAGATATCAACCTGACCATTACCAATAAAGTGGCTGACTACTTAAAAGAGCTCAACCCGAATATTGATGTCAAACTGATCCGCACAACGGACGATACCCCCTGGTTCCAAGATGAATTTACGGATCTTGACTATCGTCTTGAGCAGCAGACGGCTCAGAATGCAGACTACTTCTTCTCAATTCACTGCAACTCGTTCGACGATCCAAGTGTCGAGGGGATGGTCTTCTTCGTCAATCCAACCGATACCGTCATGAAAGATCTGGTCACCAAGATTGGAGAGAATCTGCAAGATATCAACTGGACGGAAAACTCTAATATCATCGATTACGAACCGCTTCAATTGGTCACGATGTCGGATATTCACTCCACGCTCATTGAACTTGGCTACATGACCAATGAATTTGACTTTAAAAACCTGACCGATCCGGTCGAGCAGGATAAAGCAGCCAAAGCCATTGCGGCTGCAATTTCGGATTACATCATGGAAAATCCAGACGCCCCTGACTACGTCAAACCATCGGATCAGAATTCGGTATCCAACATGCCGCATGCTTCCATTGACAGTGCTGCTGCCAATGCCCAGGCCAAATCGCAGAATGGCGCTGTCGATCCAAATGCAGCAGTAGATCCAAACGCAGTAACTGATCCGAATGCGGACCCGAATGCAGCAACCGATCCGAACGCTGTTCCAGCGCAGTAAAATCTGTTCTGATTTTCAGCCCCAACAATTCAATACCCAGTTACGCCAAAGGAAAACTTTACTCAAAAGCCCCTTTGGCGTTTTTATGTCCTCCGTTTTGGATGCCTGATCGATCTGATTGATCTGATCGACCAATTATTTAAATACATGTACGACCTATTTGACGCTTACCTTCAATCTGATTTCCAGTCATCTTGCTGGATCAAACAGGAGGCAATCCTCTATCTTCTCGGACAGGAAAAGGATATTTTTGGCTGATTTTTAAAACGCAAGAAGGACTTGCGCCAAACAAGCCCTCTGCAACAGGGGCTATCTCGACAACAGATAAGATCCTGCCAAAAATAAGAGGCGGAAGTTGGAGGTAAACACAATGAACTTCGGTACTCAATTTAAACAACTGCGCACAGAGCATCATCAAACCCAGGAACAGGCCGCCAATGCCCTTCATGTCACACGGCAGGCCATTTCAAACTGGGAAACTGGCCGCAATATGCCTGATCTTGATCTTGTTTTACGAATTTCTGAACTTTATGACATTCCAGTCGATTCCTTATTGAAAGGCGAGAGTTGCCGTACGAATCTAAGTGAAAAGCTGATTCAGGATGGAGATGAAAAGAAAACCCAGAAAATGCGCATGATCACTGCCATCACTGGCGCGGTGTTGATGGCCATTGGCTTCCTGTTTTTTGTTTTAAAAGGAATGACGATTGAATATATCGACAGCGAAGGAATTCTTCATGAAAATTTCTTTTTAATTCCAATTGGCTGGCTGTTTATTTTTACAGGCCTGCTTGTGATCTTTTTTGGATTCATTCAGCCATGGCTTCGTAAACAACGAAATCGCCGTTTGTATCGGTCTGAATCGACTTCAAAACCGGACACAGATGGTGAATGAGGAAGGTTTTGGGAAAAAAGAAGGAAAGGAAAGCAGACAACGGATTCTGGATCGAGAAATCAGACGCTCCACTTTGGGTTACTGCGCAATTTCTGCATCTGTCTGCCTCTGTTTTCCCTTCGCCGTTTTTCAATCTGTCCAATCTGTAAAAGATTAGAACTCGAATGATACGCGAAGAACACCCAAATGACAGACCAAAGAAAAAATCGGAATTTCATATCGAAATTCCGATTTTTTTAGTGGGTAAATTTTTAGATCTCAAAGGCTTCAAACGGAGCCTTTTATAATCTGTCTGCAGAAAAGCTGCAATTTCGCTTTGAAGCTGACTTGCATCAGATTCAAGTTGATCATTGATCTTTGGAATCCGGCTTTTTCTGTTCGCTGTTAGAGCCAGTTTCAGAAGAATCTTCTTTGGTTTTATCCTTTTTCAGATCGAGCCGCAGGCGGTGTTCATGGTGATCATCGTCTTCATCCTCATCATCTTTCTTTTCTTCTTTTGGTGGAAGATCGAGGATAACCTGCTCAATCCGGTTTTTATGAAGGGAAATGACCCGCACAATGACACCGTTATCAAGTTTGACAGATTCGCCCAGTGTTGGGAAACGATTGAGCTTTTCGATAACCAGACCTCCGATCGAATCGTAGTCTTCACTTTCCAGATCGAGATCAAGTTCGTCATTGAGGTCATGCAAAGACAGGTAGCCTTTGACTTTGTACTGGTTTGGACCGATTTGTTGGATATTGTCGTTTTCACTGGCATCAAATTCATCCTGAACTTCACCGATGATTTCTTCAATGATATCTTCGATGGTCAGAATACCGGCCAGTTCTCCGTATTCATCCAGGACAACCGTCAGGTTGTACTGGTCTTTCTGCATTTCAGAAAGCAGTTCGTTAATGCCTTTGTTTTCAATCGTGAAATACGGCTTACGCAATAACTGGCGTAAATCCCATGGTTCATCCGGATCGGAGAAGACAAGATCTTTCATGTTAATGATCCCGATGATGTTATCCGGGTTGCCTTCATAAACGGGCAGACGAGTGTAATGGTCACGCTTGTAAATCTTTTCCAGTTCTTCACGGGACGTATTTACATCAATTGAGGTGACATGAACCCGCGGCACCATGATCTGACTGGCTTTCGCATCGGTAAAATCGAATACGTTGCGGATCATATCGCGTTCTTCGGTTTCGATGACACCTTCTTCATGAGAGACATCCAGAATGGTATGCAGCTCACTTTCGGTGATGGCTGCATTCTTGCTTTCCTTGCCGACACCAAATAATCGCAGGATCAAATTGGAGAACAGGTTAATAAACCAGATGACCGGCGTCAGGATATTCATTAAAAACAGAATGATCGGCGCATAAAGCAGAGCAAATTTTTCGGGACTGCGCGTTGCCAGCGTTTTTGGGGTGATTTCTCCAAAGACCAGAATCAAAAAAGTGATGATAAAGGTCGCAATGGATACGGCATATCCACCAAATCGGTAGGCAATCATACTCGACAGCGATGCCATATACGTATTGACAAGGTTGTTGCCAATCAGAATGGCCGATAACATCTTCGGTTCGTTCTTAAAGACTTTTAAAACAATCTTGGCACGCTTATTGCCCTGATCAGCCAAGGTGCGGATCTTAATCTTGCTTACCGCAACGAGTGCCGTTTCCGCTGAAGAGAAGAAACTGGACAGGAACAGTAAGGCAATCAACAGGAGAACTTCCATTATCGTTGAAGAATTCACTTATTTTCTCCTTTCGCATCCACAGATTCTGGCTGAACTGGGGATTTTGTCGGGTTCGTCTGATTTGTCTGATTTGTTTCTTTCTTATTCTTTGGATTCATCAGATCCTGCACGCAATAGGAAGCCATCGCAAGACCGGCACTGGCCGGAACAAAGATCGCCGAGGGCAGAGATTTGCCTGGTTCCATTGGAATAGGCAGTTCAGTGGAGCAGACGGTCATGATTTTCTTACGAATTCTGTTTTTGCGTTTCCAGTTGCGCATGACTTTGGCCATTGGATCATTGGTGGTTTTTTCCAGTTCCATGATCTCGATTTTTGTTGGATCTTTGCGTCGGGCCATGCCCATGCTGGAAATGACTGGAATCTGATTGTCCAGCGCAAAGGAAATCAGATCCTGCTTCGAGCGCATGGAATCAATGCAGTCGAGAACATAGTCTGGCTTCTGTTCGAGCAGCCAGTCGTTGAGTTCCTTATCATACCAGCCGGTATAGGCAATAACTTCTGTCTGGGGACGGATGTCCGCAATTCTTGCTTTGAGAATTTCAGTTTTCGCCTGATCAACCGTGCTGGTCAGCGCACAAAGCTGACGGTTCAGGTTACTGGCTTCAACGACATCTTTGTCAATTAAAACCAGCTTACCGACGCCGCTTCTTGCCAGGGCTTCAATCGCAAAGGATCCAACCCCGCCGCATCCGGCAACCACGACGGTCTTGGATTCGAGGGTATCGATGGCATCCTTTCCAAATAAAAGCTTGGCCCGCTCGAGACTGTTGGCCGGCGCTTCATTCTTGAGCGCTGTTGTTTTTTCCTGACTGGTCAGGGGCACTTCTGCGTTTTCTTTTGAATTTTCCATTTGTTTTTCTATTTTCGTTTCGATTGAGTTGTGTTGTGTACTGGGGTTACTTTCTTCCATACCATTCCTCTAAATCCTGCACAATCCGCTTACGGTCGGCAGGTTGATACCAGTGTACCGGCATCTGATGATTGAACCATGTCATCTGCCTGCGCGCATACTGGCGGGTGTGAATTTTGATTAATTCACGAACATCATCAAGGCTCTGCAGGCCATCCAGCCAGCCCGCAAATTCTTTATACCCGATTCCCTGGAAACTATTCCACTTTCTGCTTGCGGGAGTTTGAAAGAGGCGTTTAACTTCTTCGGGCAGCCCGGCCTCAAACATCTGATCGACGCGCAGGTTGATTCGTTCAATCTCTTTGTCCCGCACGTCTTTGAGCCCGACGATATAAATATCATAGATGGGCGCATGTTCCTGCGCGTTTTCGCGCTCACTTTTTGTTTTTCCATTTTTAACCATTAACGCTGCCCGAAGCAGACGTTTGCGGTTGTTGGGATGAATCTTTTCGAGAGCCTGGGGATCCTGTTCTTTGAGCAGATCGACGAGCTGTTCATTGGTCAGCTTTTCCAGTTCCGCCTGTTTTTCACTGTTCTCTTCATCCTGCTCCTGTGCAAATTCATAATCATATAAGGCCGCTTTGATATACAGTCCCGTTCCCCCGCAAAGAATCGGGACTTTTCCTTTGGCGGTGATTTCATCAATTGCCTGGCGACATAACTGTTGGAAAGTACGGACATTCCAGGGTTTGTCGATCGGCTGAATATCGATGAGATGGTGCGGAATTCCATCCATCTCTTCAGGGGTGATTTTCGCGGTTCCAATATCCATGCCCTCATATACCTGCATGGAATCGGCGGAGATGATTTCACCATTCAATGCTTTGGCAGCTTCAATAGCCAGTGAGCTTTTGCCCGATGCGGTCGGGCCAACAATTGCGATGACTTTTTTTCTAGACACGTTCAAACTCCTTTGCGAGCTCTTTGAGCGACATGGTAATAACCGTAGGCCGGCCATGCGGGCAATTGTATGGCTGGTCACACTCTGCCAGATCATCAATAACTTTCTGCATCTGCATCGGACCGAGCGCATGGTTGAATCGGACCGAAGAATGACAGGCACAGGTCGCAATTAAGTGACGGCGCAGTTCCTTCATATCGACCTGCTTGTGGTCGCGATACCAGGCAAAGAGATCTTCTAAAAACTGCTCGCGGTCAACCAGATTCAACCAGCCTGGTTCTTCGCGAAGAACAACCGCATTGCTTGAGATCGGTTCAAAGTGCAGACCGTAATCTTTCGTACTGGCGTTGATGGCCTCTAAATCCGCCATCAGATCTGGTGTGAGTGGGATCCGAATTGGGATCATCAGCGGCTGTACCACTTCAACCGGCTTTTCAAACGCCCTCTGAATCTTTTCGAAGTTGGCTCGCTCCTGGGCTGCGTGCTGGTCAATGATCACCAGTCCTTCATCCCCTTCACAAAGAATATAGGATTCTTTCAGTTGGCCGATGACCTTGAGATGATGGAAAAATTCATTGCCTTTACTTCGTTGCCTTGCCGGGGCCTGACCGGCTGGGTAGCTGATCGGCTCGGCTTGCGGAGAAGGTTTTGCGGCCTCTTTTTCCGGAGTGAGATTGGAAGCAGGAAGTTCACCGAAAGCTTGCGACAGGTTGTTGATCGAAGCCGTTACTGGATTCTCTTCGGAATACGCATCTGCTTCTCTGTCAAAATTTAAGGTTTGTTCAGAAGCCGGTTCGGGTCTGGAAGGAGCAAAAACATTTCGGGCCGCATAGCCTGGGGCAGCTGGATCTTTGAGAAAAGCTGGTTCTTCAGAGACTGTCCGGGAAGCCGCTGGTGTGTAGGATGGCTTATTGAAGTCATGTGTCGAGGAGCTGAAAATCTCTTCCGGACGGTTTGGCTGCATCTTGCCAGGCATCTGTGAATGGGTTCCCGTTGGATACTGAACCGCCGACCGATCCGGTTTTGTTGGGGCAGACGGGGCAGTTGATCGGGATGGAGATGCAGGGGTCTGGCTTGTGGATGATCTGCCAAACGAACCGGAATACTCATCCTGCCGGCTTTGTTTTGGGTAGTGAAGTTCAGCCTGAAGCTGCTCGATCTGCGGCTTGCGGGACTGGACTTTGGGCGCGGTGATTTCGGATGCGAACAGATCGCTGATCGTATCGATGATCATCTGCGTCAGATATTCCTCTTTGGAAATTCGGACTTCGAGCTTGTTTGGATGCACGTTGACATCGACGAGCTGGAAATCAGTGGTGATATTGATGAAGCAGATTGGATAACGCTCCTTGGGCATATACTCCCGGTATCCTTCAATGACTGCCTTCGTGATTGGCCAGGAACGGATAGTCCGGCCATTGAGACAGATAAAGATATAGTTCTTGGAAGCCCGGGTAATGGTTGGCTGAATCGCATAGCCTTCGATGGTGAAGTCAGCCGACTGGCGATAAAATTCGACAGCCTCTCTGGCAGGTTCTGATCCAAACATCTGATACAGAATCTCGCGGCGGTCTTTCTTTCCTGAGGTCTGGAAGACCAGACGATTATCATGCTTAAGCGTAAAGCGGACTTCTGGATGAGCCAGAGCGAGTTTGTTTACCGCATCGGCGATGATTGAAAATTCATAGTTTGGCTTCTTGAGATATTTGAACCGGGCCGGGGTATGAAGGAACAGACCCCTGATTTCCATGCGGGTGCCCAGCGGGGCATCCGTTTTTTCGTATTCGGTCAGTTCACCATATTCATATGTAATCCGGGTTCCCCCATTGCTATTGGCAGTCAGACAGGAGACTTTCGCGACAGAAGCAATTGAAGGCAGTGCCTCTCCACGAAAGCCCATCGTCGCAATCGCGAACAGTTCGTCTTCATTTTGTAGCTTAGAAGTTGCGTGACGTTTGAAGGCCATTCGTGCGTCATCGTAGCTCATTCCACAGCCATCATCGGTCACGACAACGCCGCCGATGCCGCCTTCAAAGACTTCAATATCAATGCGGGTAGCTCCTGCATCCAGTGAGTTTTCCACACACTCTTTAACGATGTTCACCGGTCGGTCAACAACTTCACCGGCCGCAATCATATTGGTCAGTTGTGGATCCAGAACATGAATGATTCCCATTCCATCACTTCCTTTCCTGAGTTGAGGGGCTTCGATCTTTTGAGGGGAATCAGTCTGATCGTCCTTCGAGAGACCGAAGCTATTTGATATGGAGTGAACACAGAAGGAGTGAAATGGCCTTCTGAATTCACATTCATGGATTGTTCTGATTTTCAGATCACCATCAATCTAAGACAATGATCCGTATCTTTACACTATACAATTTCATGCAAGTCTTTTGAAATTGAATTCCTGAACAGTTGCGAACAAACAGATCATCAGATGCCAGATCATTGGATCCTTGCCAGTCCATCCTGCTGAATTTTCCAGATCATTACGGACAAGAAATCAGGGAACAATCCCTGGAATGATAGGACGAGATCAGACACGATCAGCAGATCTGATCAGACGGTGGGTCGTACTCCAGTCTGTATTCAAGTAGACTCAGTTTCACAAGGTCACCGAAAATCACCCTTCATCTTCTCAATATCGAAAAACGATGATTCAACAGGTATTTGGAGAAATGTAATTTCAATGATTTTGAGTGGTGTCTGAATTATTGAGGAAATTTCATCATCCGCTTCTATCCTGTCTGGCTCTGTTCTTCTTTCCAGGACTTCCCAAATCACTTCAATCCCTGTCGCCTTTCTGCCTGGAGTGCTGACCGGACGATTGATCTAGGGCAGAACTGCATGAGCAGTTTTTTAGCTTTAGCATTTATATTTAGTCTCTGTAGTTTGTTTATGAGATAGTTGTGGTCTGTCTGGAATGCCGCTCTACAGCGTTGCTTCCCTGTTGATTTTTTTACATGAGTGCTCGTCTGGGCCGTTTTTCGGTAGGAACAATTTTTGCAAAGAGTGAATAAACAGTTCTTCTCTGCCTCTTTGTTCTTCCGTTGAGTTCATCAACAATCAGGACAGTCGCAGTCTTCCCGTTGTACAAATCGTTGTGACATCCATTCTGGTCGCTTCCCAGCAATTGAATTATTCTTATTTGATTTTTTTCAATTCGTATTCAGAATTTCATCAATAGCTTTTGAACTCACACTCAACCACTCGATCTCCTGCTTCATCCTACCTCTCCTCAAGTTTCATCTCCATCTGACCAATCAGATGAGCAGAAGACGTTGAATCATCCATTTCAATTGGACTCTATTTGCGGCTGGCGGATTCCTGCAGGATGGACTTTCCTTTCCCATCCAGGAGGCAGCCATTCCTTCTCTTCATGGCTTCCACTTTGGTTGAAGTCTTGCTGCTGGCTGCCAGGATTGGAGAAATCGGTCACTGATAGTTCGCCTTTCTTCCTTTCAGAGTCTGGTAATCCCTCATCCGATTGAGATTATTCGTTTCTTCCCGCCAGCTTCATGCTGCTTCCCGCTTTTCTTCCATTCGAACGATGAAAATACGGATTTGAACAGTGATTTGCCTTCAGAAAAGCCAAAATGAATCGTTTCATTTCAAAATCGATTTCTTGCTGATTTGAGTGTATTTTGATTGCCATTCGACAGATCAACTGTTACTGCCGTGTATAATTTTGAAAATTAACATTCGTAGAATTGGCTGCCTGGTCGTTAATCTGCCAACAATCGGACCGATCAGAGGCAGAAAGTGTTTGATCCTATTTCTGTTCCGATGAAATCCATGAAGTTCAGGTTAGAAATCAGAAAAGATATGAAACGATTCATTTCACAAATTATTTCTGATCTCCACTTTACTTATCGTATGACCACTTTTCAGATTCCGATTTAGGGATCTGAATCTGATTTTTGAGGAAGATTGGCAGATCATCCAGGACATCTTGAACCTTCAAGATGATGGACAGACTCTCACTAAGTCCATTCTGTCAGGGTTGCTTCTGATCTGGAGCGGCTTAATCAGGGTAGGAAGCGATGATCTGTTTATTCCCAGTTCAGATCTGGTAATTTGAATTTGTCTAGTCATTTACTCTGTACTCTTGTTCAGATTTTGTCCCTCGTAGAAGGAAATGCCTGGTCAGCCAGTATCCAGATGGTCTTTTCATCAGATCTGGAAGGATGAATATTCTCAGGAATGGGCAGATTGGATGGAGGAAAGAAGAGCCTGATCTCTTAAAAATCCAAGTCCATCTGATTGCAGGCGCGACCCAGAGATTGCTTCTTCTGTCTGCTGTTTGGCGGACAAAACAGGAGAGGAATCGTTAAGACTGCTTTTTAGTTCTTTAGTTATTTTCGATTACCGATATGAATATTCATCGGATAAAGCCGTAAGCAAAGAGTGTCCGTGAATGAACCGAGTCAGAACTGCCGAAGTGAGAGGTGGCGAATTTTTGAGCCCTTCTATAAGTGCTTATTTATAAAAAGGTATCTAAATTCAATTCAGTTATTGCCCCACAGATTCTTCCTGCACTTTTCTGCTCGCCAGGACTTATGCTTATCTTCCCCTGTAGCCAGTGGAATTGATCTAATGAGAATTGAGAAAAAGACGTTGGTATTGGATCAGTCTTTGGGGGCAGATTTCCAAGGGCACAAACAAGATTTGAAATCTGACTTTCTGCCGGGATCACTCCATTGCAGCAGAGACAATGGCGTGAACTGGTTGTGAAAGAAACAGATTTCTGAGCTCGCCTACTCTTCTCAACAAGGCGTTTGATTGACTCCATCTGTTTCTTGCGGGGGATTTGTGGTCGCATGCCTCTGATCAAATACCTTGAAATCTGATCGGACCAAGACTGATTCCATCCTTCTTCCTCTTCTCTTTCATCTCTCCTTCTACTTATGTCCTGATGAGTGTTGCTGTCTTTGGCTCTGCAGGATAAATGGTTTAGCAAATATGCATAATCACTTTTTGGAATAAAATCTTGAAAAATGTGACCAGCCATTGAATTGTTCTATGGAAAGTCTGCAGGCAAGCATTCGACCATTCGTGCTTCTTCTCTCCTCTTTCCTCCTCTACTTCCACTAGCTTTCGGCTTGTTCCTGGCGATGTTCTTGAAACTGAACTTCCCTGCTCCTTCTGTGTTCCATGATCATCTTTCTAAGTCCGGGCACTAAAAAAGTCGGCAGCTTTTCAAGCTTACCGACTAAGATTTTTCTTCTGACTGGTTGTGGAATTCAGGGATTACTGTTCGATTTTTTCGGCTGCACTTTTCAGATCATAGAGAATCGAAAGGGCATCTCTTGCACTCAGAGAATCCACATCGAGTTCCTGAATCTTTTCGATCAGCTGCATACGCTGCAGATCGGCAGGGTCCATGACAAACAGACTGGACTGGAAGTTCTGGTTTGGGTTGCTTGTCTCAAACTGATCGAGCAGGGTGCTCGCCCGAGAGATGACCAGGCTTGGAATACCAGCCAGACGGGCCACGTGAATTCCATATGACTTGTCTGCTTTGCCATCGACAATGCGATAACGGAATTCGATCTGCTTCTTGTTTTCCTTCACATCCACGTGAACGTTGTGAATACTTGGGAAGTCCTGTTCGAGTGAAGTCAGTTCGTGGTAGTGCGTGGAGAACAGGGTTTTGGCATGAATGACCTGGGTGATGAACTCCAACATCGACTGGGCCAGAGCCATACCATCAAAGGTTGCGGTTCCTCGTCCGATCTCATCAAAGAGGATCAGGGAGTGTTCGGTTGCGTGGCGCAGAGCATTGTTTGCTTCCATCATTTCCATCATGAAGGTGGATTTTCCCTGCAGCAAATCGTCGCTTGCCCCAATGCGGGTAAAGATCCGATCGAACACTGGCAGAGTTGCTTTACGGGCTGGAACAAAGCTGCCCATCTGGGCCATAACCACCAACAGAGCATTCTGACGAAGCCATGTCGATTTACCACCCATGTTTGGTCCAGTGACCAGACAGATCTCGGTGCTCGGATCCATCTTCCAGTTGTTGGAGACAAAACCGGAAAGACGGGATTCCAGAATTGGATGCCGGCCTTCCTGAACATCGACCGTTCCATCCGTACTGAATTCTGGACGGACATATCCTTTCTCACTGGCCAGTGCAGCCAGGCAGACGAGAACATCAATCGTAGCCAGAGCTTTCGAGAGCGTATGAAGATCTGACAGTCTGGCTTTGATCTTTTCGATGAGTTCATCAAAGAGCTTCTGTTCCAGTTCAATCTTCTTCTCCTGAGCGGTCAGGATTTTTTCTTCCAGCTCTTTGAGCTCGTCAAAGCTGAAGCGGCTTGCATTGGCAAGGGTCTGCTTTTGTTGGTAGCCAAGATCATCACTCAATAAGGAAAGCTGGCTCTTCCGGATTTCTACGTAGTAGCCAAAGACCCGGTTGTAGCCGATCTTCAACGATTTGATTCCAGTACGCTCACGTTCTCTGTTTTCCAGATCCATCAAAGCCTGATCACTCTGATCAGCAAACTGACGGATTTCATCAAGCTCCTGACTGTAGCCGCTCGCAATGAATCCGCCATCGCGAACCGTCAGTGGTGGTTCAGCTACGATCGCATTACAGATTTCCTGATAGAGATCCTGACAATCAGGAACCTCACCAAATTCTGGATAGCTGGTCAATACTTGGGCCAGATCCAGAATCGGTCTGGCGTGTTCGAGTGAAGTACTGAGCTGCAGGACATCTCTTGGCGAAGCGGATCGATAACTGATTCTTGCGGCCAGACGTTCCAGGTCATAGATGAACGCAAGATGATCCTGAAGTTGGGCTCTGACCAGAAACTGGTCACACAGCGTCTGAACGGCTTCCTGACGCTGCTGGATTTTTTCTGTCGATAATAAAGGCGCCTCAATCCACTCGCGGAGAAGTCTGCTTCCTAACGCAGACTGGGTTTTATCCATAAACGACCAGAGGGATTGTGCTTTGGCATCTGCTGAAAGCGAGCGGGTCAGTTCCAGATGAAGACGGGTTTCCGGATCGAGAATCATGCTTGAAGGTGGAAAGAGCGGCGTCATCACCGAAAGGTGATCAGCATGCTGCATCTGCGTGGCCTGCAGATAGCCAAGCAATACTTCCAGTCCGTTTTTGAGCAGACTGTCCGCAAAGGGCAGCAAGGCTTCGTCTTCTGGCTCAAGCGGCTGCGCCTGCTGAAGAGAAAACAGGAAATGATCCTGAGCCTCAAAAGCTTTCTGCCAGGTCTTATCGAGTGATCGGGGGGCAATGACTTCTTTGACTCCATAGGAATTGAGCATTCCTTCCACGGCACTGATCGATCGGTCCGTTATGAGATAACGAAGTTCTCCAGTGGAGAGTTCGCAAAGAAGAATCAGAGCGCGTCTTGAATCCTGGGCCACCAGACCAAGATAATTGACGACCTTCTTTCCGACTTCTTCATCCAGAATGGTTCCTGGGGTCACGATCTGAATAATCCCGCGATCAACTAATCCTTTGGCTTCTTTCGGATCCTCGAGCTGTTCACAGATTGCGACTTTATAGCCTTTTCGAACTAATTTATTGATATAGGTTTTAGCGGCGCGAAAAGGGACGCCGCACATTGGTACTTTTTTTCCATCACCAGCCGCACGGCCTGTCAGCACCAGCTCCAGCTCCCGGCTGACGGTCTGCGCATCTTCAAAGAACATTTCATAAAAGTCCCCGAGACGATACATCAGAATCGCATCCGGATGCTCTTCTTTGAGCGTGAGATAGTGCTGCATCATTGGTGTATATTGTGTTTTATCCATAGACATCCCTTTCATTATATCAAAGTCAAAAACATGATTTTTTCAGTATGATAGTGAGTGACTCGAATAAATCCTGCTCTTTTTCAAGTCTGAATGCATGCTGCCAGGACCATCCAATCTTTTTCTAAGATCGATTGTTATGTGGTCTGGTCAGAGTCTAAATGATCCCGAAAATCTGATTTTCAGATTGATGAGGATTCTTATTCGATCAATCGGATATTAACCAGTTATGGATCCGTCCGGATTGATCATGATTGGATTGATCATGATTGGATTGCCATGCTTGGACCGGGTCTGGAAATGGATTGGACAGAGATCTGTATCTTCTGACAGCTGTAAACGAGAAAGAATCCCTTTTGCATGATGAATGGATTGGAAAGAAATCAAAAGGAAAACATGAAATGAGACGCAAATTCCAAATCCAGACCATGATTTTCCTATACACTATTCGATCGGATTGAAAGCGTCTTTCTGATCTGATTTTGATGGATCATGCAGTTGAAATTGAAATCTTTCTGATTTGTGCCTATGTTCTTTTCAGAATGGACTTTAAAATTCAATCCAGGAAACGACCAACAGACACTTTGAATTCTGATCTTGTCTGACTTGAAAAAGCTATTCCAATACATTGCCTTGAATTCCCTGCTCAATGGATCTTGCCTGATCCACTGACAGCTCGATTGAATACGAAATTTGAAACTGAAAAACAATTGCGATTTGAAAGGAGGCCTGACAGCCATGAAACAGACGCTTCAGATTGGCCGCAAAACAATTCGATGTGACTTCGGATTTATTCTGATTCTCATCGTCCTGTTTCTGACCAGTTGTTTTGCGATCTACAACTCGTTTAACCTGATCCGCAATGGATCTGGATCTTCGTATCTTCGCAGACAGATCATGTGGTACGCCATCGGATTTGCGACATTGATTCTCATCTCGCGTTTTCAGAATAAAGCACTCTATCGCTACCTCCCGGATGTCTACAAGTATTTGATGTACGTTCTGCTCTATCTGCTGGCTTCCAAGCTCCTGTACCGTTTTACGGGCCATCATCTGCCATTTGCTTCTCCGGTCAATGGTGCTTACTCCTGGCTGCAAATTCCCGGTATCGGGTCTTTCCAGGCCAGTGAGTTCATGAAAGTCGTATTGATTCTGAAAACGAGTCTGATCATTTCCGACTTCCAGAAAAAGCATCCACATCCATCCTTCAAAAATGATTTGCAGATGTTCTGGGAAATTGCCAAGTGGGCCGTTCCGCCAATGGTTCTGATTCTGCTCGAACCAGATACTGGTCTTTTCATCATCATCGGCTTCACCCTGATTGTTCTGGTTTTATGCTCAGGTGTCCGCCCGGTTTATATCTGGGTCATCCTGGGGCTGATTGCTTTGATGCTTGGTGGATTCTTCTATCTGTATTTCTACCAGCATGATTTATTGTCGTCGATCGTTTCGGATTATCAGCTGCGTCGAATTGATGCCTGGCTCTATCCGGAACATAACATCCTTGGATCCTCCAACCAGCTCTATACCGCCCTGCTCTCGCTTGGATCAGCCGGTCTGACTGGTCATGGTCTGCAGGCCAATATCATTGCGATTCCTGAAGCCCATACTGACTTCATCTTTGCTGCATTCGGTCAGTGCTTTGGTCTTCTTGGAACGACATTTATTCTGGCCATCTGTATGTGGCTGGATTTATATCTGTGCAAAATGGCCTATAACTCCCGCAATACCGCCAATCGCTTGATCATCATCGGAACCATTGCGATGCTTCTCTACCAGCAGATTCAGAATCTGGGAATGATCGTTGGTCTGATTCCAATCACCGGAATTACCCTGCCGTTGATTTCCTATGGTGGATCTTCTACACTGTCATACTTCTTTCTGTTTGGACTGATCATGAATATGTCCCCGCTCTCCAGCCGGATTGTCCGCATTCGGATTCGTCCAAAAAAGATGATCAACAAGGTCTCTTCCTGGTTCCAGACCAAAAATATCTGAATTTCAGATTTCTGAATTTCAGACGAAGCGACTGTTTATTATCTCCAATCTATTGTTTTCAGCTGTATTTACCTGTTCATCCGGATCTAAATCTGAGCATTCATAAGAATTCAGATTTAGATCCGGATTTTTATTTTCCCTATCACTCGATGAATTCGAACAGATAAAAGATGAAAACAAAAAGACTGAAGGATCTTTTGATTAGAAAAGATTCTTCAGTCTTTCGAGATATGAATACGGACGGAAACGGGCAAACAGAACTTTCTGATCAGAAAGTTTAATAACAACTTTTTTTGCCTGTTTTAGCCGTTTTGTTTCCTTGTGGTCGTAACACAATAATGAATGGTCCAGAGACTCGCCAGTGATCTCAATGACTCGTTCCTGTTTGAGGATATAGGGGGAAGTCATTGAATGTTGATTAATATGAGAAACCGGCATGATCTGAGTGAGTTCCAAAATATTCAGGCCATCATCCACCACAGCCCCGCCAACTGCGCGGTTTGCGGCAGTACTTCCAGCCTGGGTCGAGACACAAATCCCGGCGCTGCAGACCGTTTCGAAATATTCACCATCGATCGAAATATCGTAATAAACCGTAGTTGTGAAAGATCCCAGACGAATTTCATTCAACGCCCGATACGTCTGTTCATCATCCACAATTGCTTCAATTAAAGGATAGGATTGAATCACAGGTTTATTGTGGTGAAGATCATGCAGGAATTCTCGAAAATCCTCTTTGGTATAGTCAGTAAAGAACCCCAGAGTCCCGGTATGAATACCGACGAAACACAGTTTATCCAATTGAGATTCATATTGATGGATTGCACGCAGGATTGTTCCATCTCCCCCAATACATAAAACGATCTGTGGTGAGTCGTCATCGCGGGTGTCATGAAATTCATCGGTCAAGACTTCATTAAACTTTGAGGCAAGTTCTCTGGAGAAATCATCATCGCGAGTATAGATTGTATAACGCATGTCTTTTTTCTCCCCTTCCATTTCTGATAAATAAGACGTCAATACGCCCTTTGTCCGGCGTCATTGTATCATGATGAAAGAAGTGATTCTCTGTAACACAATCAGAGAGCATCTTATGCAATAAAGTCGATCAATCATTAGATATCGATTACATTTTTTTGTAAAGAAAACAGACAAAAAGACCAATCCAACTTCGAATGGAATGGTTAAAGATTGAATGTGAAAGGAGGTTTAACCAAGTCAGATAAGAAATGTCTGCCACATTGTTCAATGAGTTTTGAACAGACGGCTGCTTTGCTTCTGTGCTTGGTATGAGACATGAACGATCAGGAACGAGAACTGAAGACACTGATTACCAAAGAGCAATATGACAAGCTGGAAAGCCTATATCCTTTTTCGATCTGTCGTGAGCAGATCAATACCTACTACGACAATGCTGCCAAAGATTTACAGGCACGTCGAATGGGGCTTCGTATCCGTCAGATTCCAAAATCCGATGGAACGAGTGAATATATCCTGACTTTAAAAAAGCCGCTGGATGCGATTACAAAATACGAATATGAACGCATTGTGAATGCGCCAACCCTAGATCAGCTTGAACCTGAGGTCAAAGAGTGGCTGGAAGACAAACTGGATCATCTTGCTCCCCTGTCAGATTTCCATCCAACACTCAAAACGAGAACAGTTCGTAAGATCTATGAAATGCCGCAGGCCGAATTATGCCTGGATTATACAGAATTTGCTCACCACAGTGATTATGAAGCGGAATATGAATATCATCACGAACACGATGGAATCAGAAAGTTCAATGAACTGCTTGCACCGGCTGGTGTTGTATACGAAAAAAACTGCCCAAGCAAATTAGCCCGGGCAGTTATGGATCAGGATAAAGAAAATTTATGAGTTAAACGATAGAAGAAGGATTTTGAGTTGTATTCTTCTTCTTTTTTTCTATATTCAGAAAGTTGGGATTCCAGATCAGTCTGCTTTTCATCGGAAATCTTCTTTTCGTCTTGCAGCATCTGATTTTCAGTTTTCAGAGAACTGATTTCTTCGGTCTGTTTGAGGATCTGATCGGATTGTTCAGTGATTTTGGTGTCCTGTTCATCAATTCTGGTTGTCTGTTCTGCTACCTTCGTATCCAGCTCAGTGATCTTTTCATCTTTCGATTTCTGTTCCAGCAGGAAGGTTTGAGTGGATTTATCCAGCTCCAGCTTCAGACGTTCATTATAAAGGACTTCCAGGTTGGCGATTGTCTTGTCTTTTTCCTGAAGAATCGCGTTCAGTTTTTCAATTTCCATTCGCAGTTCGGTTTCAACGGTTGAAATCTCCTGCTTTTCCTTTCTGAAGTATGTAGAAAGCTTCTCAACCCCCTCAGCACGAATAGTGATTCGTTTGGTTTCTGGGTTCTTGTATTTCCAGCCCCGATCCGGGTAATTCTTGACCAGCTTTGCGACTGCTTTATCAACTGTATTTCTTGATTTGTTGAAATGTTGGCAGATCTGTGCAATGTCCATATCATAATAGACATCAATGGGAGAATTCTGTTCAGCCAAATCTATCACCCTTCCTTCGGAAATTCAGATTCAGTCGAGATTATATCACAGGTCAATAATCCCGCCTATTAGAAATTATGAATGATTCATGATTTTCATATGCCATACCATTTTAAGGAGCAACTTTCCAGAAATCAAATCCGACTCTTCAATTTCTTTAATCATTTTTTTGAAAACCGATAATTCCATCGTTGCTTCTATTTGATTGTTTGTGAAAAATCAATATGAATATCGCGTGATTGCTCACAATTAAAGTTTGACGACAGGAATTAAACTTTGAGGAAAACCCTGTCATCTACAGTCATGACCATTCATTCCAGATTTAGTCCAATTTATAGAATCAGTCTATTTCGGAATTTCACATTCTTCAATCTGATCGCATATTTTTTGAAGATTTTCTTTTCTTTAATTCGCCCAGCCAAATCAAATTCAATGGGACTAAAAACCTGATTAATCCTATTTTGTTCTTATGTGACTCTGATCTGTTCAAAACCGTTTAGTCTGGTTTATCCATTTTGGTTTGTGAGATATTTTGATTTTAGCTCTCAACTTGATTCTGAATTATAGCTGTTTTACTAAAATTTACCTCCACTCACGTGATTGGTCAGGTTTAGCCGGAACCAGATATGAATACTGAATCAGATAGGAAGAAATCATTTCTGATTTTCTGAAATCAAGGAGGATGAAATTCATTTTTTTCAGATTTTGAACTAAAAATTAATGATTAAACGAATCCTATTCCCAATTTGGGGGCGATGGCCTGGTTTTAAATCGGATCTGACTTATTCACCTTTTCACCTGCAGAATACCTGAATAGAAGATGTCATAACCAGATCTATTCCTATTCATTTCCTATTTGATCCTATTCTCTTATCTCTGATCAGATCAAATCAGATTTTGATCACATCTAACCTGAATTTCCTTCGGATTTTTATCTGAATGGCCATACCAGGATCGGAACAATCGATTTTTAAGGGCGAAGAGGCTGGTTTTTTCAAGAATCAATATGGATACCTGTTATATTCTTCTTTTTCAGACATTAAATATTGATAGGAATTTAAGTGTGATTCTATAAGCGAAAATCCGGTTCATTTTTTTGTGAAACTGTCGATATTTCTGATTCATTCTCTCTGAATGGTATGGATTTCTGAATATCAGAAGTCAGAATGCAAAGTAAATAATGATGAATCTCTGACTCATGTGATTACTCAGGTTTTGATCCCTTCAGATCGGATTGTAGTAACCATTTTCAGAAATCAGACGGAAATATAAAAATCCGATGACTTTTGATCATCGGATTTTTTATATTGTGCAGCTCGTATGATTACTCAGATTTTTCTTTCTGACGGCTGGCAAAAGCTTTAGATAAAGTTCTTGAGTCAGTGTAGTCCAATTTACCGCCAAATGGGATTCCATATGCAAGTTTTGTGATTAATACCTGATTTTCCAGTAATCTGGTTAGATACATGGCCGTTGTTTCACCTTCCATTGTCGGATCCAGGGCTAAAATCACCTCTTTGATTTCAGGAGTAATCCGTTTTTCTAAAGACGGGATATTCAGCTGATCAGGGAGAACCCCTTTCTGAATATTGATGGCTCCATGTAAAACATGATAAACACCTTTATATTCCTGGAGATTTTCGATCGCATATAAGTCTTTTTCGGACTGAACAACGCAGATCTGACTATGATCACGGTCAGTATCAGCACAAATGTCGCAGATCTCATTTTCTGATAAGTTACCGCAGATTTTACACTGCTTTAAATGCCGGATATCCGATACAGCCTTGGCAAACTGCTTTTGCTGGTCATCTGACCATCCAAGTAATGAAAATGCCATACGTTCAGCACTTTTCATACCGACACCTGGAAGTTTATGGAGTTCCAGGATCAGATTTTCAAATGTAGGTGGGTACATATTCAACCTTCTTTCTCTAGTTCATCTTCCTAATCCGATTTTGTTTTTCTGAATGATTTCTGAATCCAGAAATCTGAATTCGAACAGGGTTGATTCTGAACACTTTTTTCCTGTTCCGACATTCATTTCATACAGATTTGAAGAGCAGGGAAGGGGAGTAAGAGCTATTCAGATTTCAGTCCGATTTCTGTTTTCTCAGTCTTCTTCAATCTTCAGATCTGTAAAACGTTTCTTCAATTGTTCTTCAACCGGGACTTCCTGTTCAGCTGCTGGAAGAAGAACTTCAATCATTGCTGGATCTGGAAGTGTCTTTTCAGCTGCTCTTTTCTTAAATGCTGCGAACAGTGAAGTGACTTCATCCAATGTAATCGCAAAGACCTTCTTTGGTTTTCCTAATAACTTGTTAGTGAAGGCTTCATAGCCAATGGACTGTTCAAGTCCATTGATATTGTCCTTGATCAGATTGTTCGCAACCCCAAGAAGGATGTAGTTGGTGCCACTTGCAGCAATCTTGCTTCCTCGCAAAGACATCGCAAACTTGGCATAATCCAGATCGTGGATATACTTTGATCCATCCTTCATATGATTTAAATCATTGCTTTTTTCCGTCTTCGTTGCCCCAACCAACAGACTCAGAAGGAAATCTTCCGAAAATCTGAATTCCGATTGATGCATTTCTGTTTTTTCTGATGTTTCACGTGAAACATTCATATTCCAGAACTGTTTGGCTAGATCGGGTTTTGGTGAAGCAGGTGCCGTACTTACAGTTGGATTCTGGGGCCGCATCGGGCGGTCAGATTTTTGTTCAGATGGGCTATGAATCGGAGATCTTCTTTCATATTGTGGCTGAACAGCCTGTTGAACAGGCTGCTGGAACATTGGAGCCGGTTTCCAGAGAGCGTTTTTCAACAAGATCGTCTCAATATAGTCCATCACATTCGAGGAGTAGGCCAGCTTGTTGTAGAGGTTCATCAGATCATTTAGGATCTGAATCCGCTTTTCAACTGGCTGGCTGAGGAACGACTTCTCAATGACTTTCTTTCGTTTCTCAGAAATCAGATCTGTTTGGGAATACAGCTCCTGGAGCAGGGAATCTTTGTAAAGGGAAATCAAGTCCGCTGTAAAACGCTTCATATCCATTCCCTTGCGTTCGATCAATGTCAGTTTCTCCATCGCATCATTGGCCTTTTCAGGAACAAGATCTTCAACCAGATCACCAATCTCTTCCGGCTGAACAACGCCATAGATTTCTCTGACATCATCAATCGTCAAATGGTTCTGTTCGTAGGCAATGCACTGATCCAGGATGGAGAGTGCATCTCGCATGCCGCCGTCGGCCAGTTCCGCAATCAATGACAGAGCTTCTTCATCCGCATTTACGGATTCCTGTTGGCAGACATACGTTAAACGATCTTCGATATCTTTGTGGCTGACTTTTGAAAAGTCATATCGCTGACATCTGGAAAGAATGGTTGGCAGCACCTTGTGTGGTTCGGTCGTCGCAAAGATGAAAATGACATGAGCTGGCGGTTCTTCAATCGTCTTGAGCAGAGCATTGAAAGCTCCAGAGGTCATCATGTGAACCTCGTCAATGATATAGACTTTGTACTTTCCCTCTAATGGTGCATAGCCGACACGGTCGATTAAAGCTCGAACTTCATCGACACCATTATTAGAAGCCGCGTCGATTTCGATGATATCTGGATGGGTACCGGACAAGGAAAGCATGCAGTTTTCACATTCCATGCAGGGTGGATTTTCACCCGTACAGTTGAGGGTTCTGGCAAAGATCTTTGCGATTGAGGTTTTACCAGTTCCACGAGGTCCGCAGAATAAGTAGGCATGGGCAATCCGGTTTTTGGAAATCGCGTTTTTCAGCGTCTGGACAATGTGCTTCTGTCCAACAACATCGTCAAAGGAAGCAGGACGATATTTTCGATAGAGAGCCTGATAAGCCATTACAGCAGTTCTCCTTTCTGTTTCTTATCTTCATCTGGGTCCAAAGCCTCTTCAATCTGGGAATTCTGAGTTAGCGATAGATCCATATTGTTATTGCAATGATCACTGGAGCATTCAATGTCGTGATGAACAGGATGCGTTTCTTGGATTTCAGATTGTTCTGCAAGAGCTTCAATCTGGCCTTGACAACAAGCACATCCCATTTGTTCCTGTTGCTTGCGTAACTGCTTTTCCAGCTTTTTCTTACGACGTTTCTCTTTGAAAAACTCCTTGAGCAGAGTGGAACATTCCTGTTCCAGAATACCGCCTTCAAAAGCAGGATGATGATTCCATTGGGGAAGTTCAAACAGATTGGTTACCGATCCAACTGCGCCTCCCTTGGCATCGAACGCTCCAAAATACACGTTCTCAACGCGCGACTGGATGATCGCTCCCGCACACATTGGACAGGGTTCCAAGGTGACATACAGATCGCAGTCTTCCAGTCTCCAGCTTTTGAGCTTTCGGCAAGCCTGAGCAATGGCCATCATTTCTGCATGCTCCAGGGAGTTTTGTCTGGTCTGGCGGCGATTGTAACCTCGACCAATGATTTTGCCTTCATGAACAATCACAGCTCCAACCGGAACTTCATCAATTGCCTCCGCCTTCTTAGCAAGACGAAGGGCACTTTTCATATATTTCTCTTTTGTGTTTTCCATCATTAGTTTCCATAATATCAAACCCAGTCTCTAATCAGGGACCATTTCGAAAAACACCACGAATCCCAACCGCATTCGCAAAATCCAGCAAGAATCCGAATCCAGAATCGCCCTGAGCTTTCCATGGTATTTTTGAATGCTCTTCTGACATTCTCCCTCGCCAGTGTGTTTTGACTGTTTGATTCCTGGTGTCTGTTTCTCCACCTTATGAGACTGAGTATTCAGTTCTTCTATTTTCTCAGGAATTTGTCTCCGGTGCAGTTTCCAGTCTTAGCGCTTCTTCTCAAAGACTCATTTTCCAATTTTAAAATTAGATTCTGAATTGCTTCAATGATGAAAGAATCGAGATCTGATATAGAGATGATCAACAGAAATAGGAAGAGGGGAAGAAAACCGGAAAGCTGAAATGAAGACTGGCGATGAAAGGATAAGCAAGCATTGGAGCGAATTGAGAGCGGACTCATTATTTCAAACGACTCATAAACAAAATCAGAGAGTCCGGACAGTATGGTCAGATTCAGATCAAGACATGAGATCAAAGCAACGCAATCAGATCCGAACTCAATCAATCCAAACCATCAGAATTCGAAATCAACTGGATTGCTTCTAAAACGGAAGAAGATGGAACTGAAACCAATACGTTTCACGTGAAAAAACAAAAGGCCTGCTGGCAAATACCAACAGGCGTGAATCAGGCATAAAAAAAACTACTACACATAACAGAGCCAGCACGGTGCTGCTTCGTTCCCGACCTGACACATTTAGCAGGATGCTATTGTAGTAGCCCCATTAATATATCAGATTTCAGATCTAAATCAAGTCCAATCTTTTTTCAATCGTTTCCCGGTGATCTGGTGCATCAAAATTCGTCTAACCGGATGATTCGCGAATTGATTAATCTTTCGTCTTCCCCATTTCTGCGAAGATCTCGTCGCAAGAACCAGATTGACAACGTCTTTGATAGTCCGAACCTGATCATTCACCTGATCATCAAATCTACGGGTATAGTTTGTTAATTATCGGTAACTAAATGAATCCTTTCATATCAGAGATTCAACAGCATGCAAATCTCCTCCAAGTTCAGAATTTCATCCGCTTCTTTCATCTTATTCGTATGAATCCATCATCGCATGCCTATTTTAAATCGGATTGGGATGAGGTGATCGGATCTGTATCTTTTCAAAAATCAGATTCTGACAAATGATTTCGGCCGGTCTGGCACATTTCATTTTTTCGCAAATCTGAGCAGTCAGATGACCAGGCAAAGCAGATCTTGCTATTTTCGGATTTCACGTGAAATCATTTTGGGTCTGTTGAATTCAAAAAACGAAACTATTTTTTAGAAAAACGGTACTTTCCTTTCTAAAGTTCAAGTACTATGGAAAGGAGCAATATTCATTTTCGGTTGAAAGTATCCAGACCATTAGAGGTGTATATGAATATGAAAAAGATTCTTCCTGCCATTGCTCTAGTCAGCTGCTTCGTGCTTGCTGGATGCAAGGCAAATTCAATTGAACTGAGTGTTTCCCCAGATCAGGACATGAACCCATATCAGACCATCATCGTCGATGTGAAAACGTCTCCTTTCCCAACCCGGATCAATCCAAATTCCATTACGATCAATGGCGGCGAATCCTGGGTTGAAGACGGAGTAATCAAATTCGAAGCTGAAGATCCAGGCGACTATACAGTCCGCGTAGATCAGGATGGCGTCACAAGCAATACGGTGACCATCAGCATTGTCCCCAAAGGATCCAATCCAGTTGTGGATAGTTCGAGCACCACTGATTCTTCTTCTGATGCCTCATCAGAAGTGACTGATTCCAAAGAAGCAGTGGAAAAAGAATTCAAGGATCGGACCATCAGCGTAGATGCTGCCTATGAAAATGCAGATAAACTGATCCAGTATCAGGTTCCGGTTGTTGTCACTGGAAACCTTCCCCAGGCACTTGTAGCAGACAAAAACGGCCAGATGGTTCCTGTTTTATGGAACAGTACAACAAGCGAATACATCATTTTACAGGGCTTTGAAATCCCATTTGGCGGCTGTACAGCTCAGGCAACTGGAACTCTCTCACGAGATGCTTCTGGGCAGCTGGTGATGACCATGACCTTTATCCGGACAGATGAAGAACCACAGGTTCGTCATGATACCTCTTCGAAAGAAGACAAAGATTCTGATAAAAAAGACGATCAGTCACAGCCAGACCGTGCACAGACACAAGATCCCAACCAGAATCCTCAAGGATCTGACAATCAGTAGTCTCTTGCAATCAATCATTCCAACCCTTCCAGCAATTCCCTCGCCCCTGAAGATCACCTGTCTTCAGGGGTTTTTCAAAGGGATTTAAACGGCTTTGGAATTCAGGAGTCTAACAACTCCCAGTCAAATTGAAGCCAACGGTTTGGATTTCACGTGAAAAATGTTTGATGGAATGCAATCGCGCAAGCAGATTCGACAGACAGAGCCCATCCAGGTATTCCACCAGAACACCAGCAGCAATCGTCCTCTTCCCTGATCTATCTGATGATGATTTATACGGTGAATGATCGATTCGCTGGTTCATGCCCCCTATTATTCCTCAAATGAAGTCGGAATAAATTCCAGTTTCCCATATAAAAAACGGATCTCTGAACTGAATCAGAAATCCGTTGATAGAAAACTTATTTCTTTGTAGGAACCAGAACTTTCTTTCCACCCATGTATGGCTGGAGTACTTCTGGGATGGTTACAGAACCGTCTTCCTGCAGATGGTTTTCCAGGAATGCGATCAGCATACGAGGAGGGGCAACGCAGGTGTTGTTCAGGGTATGAGCGAAATACTTTTTACCCTTTTCGTCTTTGACACGGATTTTCAGACGACGAGCCTGAGCATCAGTCAGGTTGGAGCAGGAACCAACTTCAAAGTATTTCTTCTGTCTTGGGGACCATGCTTCAACATCGACTGATTTCGATTTCAAGTCAGCCAGGTCGCCAGAGCAGCATTCAAGAGTACGAACAGGAATCTCCAGGCTTCTGAAGAAATCAACTGTGTTCATGTAAAGCTTTACGAACCAGTCTGCAGATTCTTCTGGCTTGCAGACGATAATCATTTCCTGTTTTTCGAACTGGTGAATACGGTATACACCACGTTCTTCAATACCATGAGCACCTTTTTCCTTACGGAAGCAAGGGGAGTAAGAAGTCAGTGTATATGGTAATTCTTTTTCATCCAGGATCTGGTCGATGAAGCGGCCGATCATGGAGTGTTCGGAGGTACCGATCAGATACAGATCTTCGCCTTCGATCTTGTACATCATGCCATCCATTTCCGCAAAGGACATAACGCCAGTAACAACGTTAGAACGGATCATGTATGGTGGAATAACATAAGTAAAGCCACGGTCAATCATGAAATCACGTGCATAAGAGAGGATAGCCGAATGTAATCTGGCAACATCTCCGAGCAGATAGTAGAAGCCATTACCAGCTACACGTCTGGCAGCATCTAAATCAATTCCACTGAGGGATTCCATGATTTCAGTGTGGTAAGGAATTTCAAAATCAGGAACAACTGGTTCACCGAAACGCTGGAGTTCGACGTTTTCGCTGTCGTCTTTTCCAATCGGAACGGATGGATCAATCATATTTGGAATCTGCATCATTGCTTTGGTTACAGATTCTCTTAACTCATCTTCTTTTTTTGCGAGTTCTGCAATCTGATCTCCAAGATCTGCAGTCTCTTTCTTCGCTGCTTCCGCTTCTTCTTTTTTACCCTGTCCCATCAGCATACCAATTTTCTTGGATGCGTTTTTGCGCTGGGAACGAAGTTCATCAGCCTGCTGCTGAGTGCGGCGTAAAGCAGCATCGTCACAGATCACTTCATCAACGAGGTGAAGTTTGTGATCCTGGAACTTCTTGCGCATATTCTCTTTGACAAGATCCGGGTTTTCGCGGACAAATTTCAAATCGAGCATTCTAATCTCCTTTTACTTACTCAATAATTTATCACTGAACAAAATCGGTAGCAAACTGGGCAGGTTCATAAGTTCATCCAATAAAGAAAAAAGCATCCACAGTTAATGAATCCTGATTGTTCTCTCTATATTCTTTGGAAAAAGACTCTGGATTTGTTGAAGATATCGAAAATCTTAAAGATCTGTCTGCCTGCTTGGATTCTGATCAGATCGGCTGAATCATCAGCCGAAATCGCGTTGAAGTCATAGTCCTATTGTCTCAGATTCGTCAAGCAGATTTCCCTGGATGACCAGTATAGTGTTCAGATCGATTCAGATCAGTTTCTGAATAGCAGATCTGCCCGATTCCGATTTTTGCTGCTAATTATTCTCCGTTTAGATGGCTGTCCTATTTCAAGTCTCTGAATTAAAGCCCATAAAATCCAGCTTCATCAAATCTGATCACCTATCTGAAGAATGAAAAAGTATATAACCGATTATCGACCGCTCAGAACACTGATCCAGCTGTCTTCATTCTGATCTTCTATCACTGCAGAAATCTGGTTCCTATGAATTCATAAGAGAATGAATCCGATTGAAGTCTGAATAAGGAAGGAGAAGAAGACGTTCGAACTTTCTAATCCCATTTCTGACTGAAGTGGAAGGAGACAGAAGGATTCATAGGATAAAACATCGGAATTGGGGATAGTGGATTGCAGATATTCAGACCTTTAATCCGATCCGCCTTCTCTGTGGCATACGAAAATCAGACAACTTCATTTCCATTCACAGGAAAAAGAGATCCAAAAGAAGAAGTTGTCTGCCAAATTTCGGAGTGATCAGTCCAATTTTCTAATCATTTTTGAGATGTCAGACAACTTTCAGACAACTTGGAAGACGACTTGATCGGACTTTTCCCATCCTAATTCAGAGTTGTCTGACTTTTCATATTTTCATCAGAACAGACCTTCCCGACAATCATCTGAATGGCGATCAAAGATCAGTCTACTTTCCGCCATCCTTCATAATTTCATAGGACAAGTACAGGAATAATCTTCTGAATATCCCGAAAATCAGGCAGATTTCGCCATTTTCGAATTCATCCTTTTCTTCCCTTCTTATGGTTTCTTCTTTAATTGAATCAGGCAGATCCTAATCCTCTTATTCACTGACCAATCCCATTTCTTATCGGATCAGGAGAGGATTGGAAGATTTCTTGTTCAAAAATTCATACGAATGGCTTATCAATGGATCCAGTCATCCTTTTATCCAGATCATTCCTTCTCAAAACTTGTAAAAGATGAAGTAAAAGGCTTTGCACAGCGGTGAAATTCAGGGATTTAGACCTGATTTTCCGTTAAATAAGCGGTTTCTTCCATCAGAAATCCTTTTGGTTCAATCCCCTTCCCTATTCTTAAAGCATTTCTTCCCATTAGACTGGATCTGGCTGCTAAGCAACCCTGATCCAGACCTTCATTCTGCAGATTTCATCCTTTTTCTGGTTCTTTCAGCACGATTTCTTCTCGATTTTTGCTCAAAACCAGTCTATTCTGACCAAAATCAGCTCAAAATTGGCTTTTCAGATCGATATTTAAGCTCTGAAACCCTGGATCTGCCAAAATTTAATATCGCAGATTCCATTTTTATTATTCTTAAAATTTGATAGAAAAGTGAGTTTTCGTTTCTTCCTGGACTGTTATGAAATTCATACAAGGAGCATTTGAAGGCTATTTGCTCATAGGAATTCCGATATTTTCTGGTATGAATCTGAATCATTCTTCTTTTCAGAGATTATTCCAAAAGAGTTTGATTTTGGCCAAATCAGTTAGGGATATGATCGCTCAGGTTTTACTTCGATCTTGAGTCTGAAACCGCTAAATTCGCATCTAAATCGGATAAATTTGAGATGGGAAAATTCAAAACGTTCCGATTTCTCCATTTTTTGGTCTGATTTTTACGATTTCTGATCAGATTTCTTTCTGCTTTCTTGTTCTCCACTATGGATCAACTCCTCGAGCGGGCAGAATCTTCCAAAATTTCCTCAGAAAACTTTTAAAAGTGTCGGTTTTCCGGTCTTTTGACTACTCCTGGAAAAACAGAAACCATCGAATCCATTGATTGATGGTGGTTTATTCTTCCGTCTTATCCATATCTTCCTTTTTGTAACCATCGTCAACCCAAATCAGGCGATCTATCTTCTCTGTAGAGAACCAATGACCAATGCTGCCAGAGACGGAGGATCTGATGGATGTAAACTTGCCATATGCGTTGTTGGAGCATTCTTGAGCTGATATCTCTTCGAATAGCTATGAAATATTCCCCACTTAGTCCGATCATCAGCTATTTCGTCCTGTCTGATCGACATCCGATCGGATAGGAAAGAGAAAAAGTGAATTCCCATATTCCAATTTGAATAGAAATAATGATTCTGGTAGAAGCAATTGACTTGTCATCTTTACAAAAACTGTTTTGGACACTCATCTGATTGGTCAGATTTACATTTTTCCCCCTTTCAACTCCATCTTTCTTTTCTGCTGCTCTTGTCTGTAGTTCTTTTCCCTTTCTCTGAAACGAGTAGTGGTTAATCCTATTTTCAAAAGTGCGAAAAAAAAGAAGAAACCTCTGATAGATAAAGAGATTTCTTCAGTTTTCTATATTTATATTAGATCTTAAAATATGAATTTCAGAGCACAACATCCAGTTCAATCAGATTGGATCCAGGTTCATAGAAATGATCTATCTGATTTTTTCAGATCTGTTCAGAAATCTGGAAATTCATATTTTCAGGCTGAAATCTTAGGGTTTATTCTGCGTCCTCTTCGATTCCATCAATTGGATGTTCGATCTGAGCTTCTCCATCATCGAATTCATCGACGGGAACAGTCACATCTTCCATCTCTTCATTTCTGGCATTCTGCAAAGCAGTCAGATCATCAGGCATTCCATCTGGTGCGGGAAGTGCAGTCAGATTGGACTCTGATTTTTCAGATTCTGATTCTTCGTGATCGGTTAAAGCAACACGGTTAACCTTGTCATTTTCACCTAAGCGAATAACACGGACACCCTTCGTATTACGGCCCTGGACTTTTACGTCTTTCAGATGGACACGAATCATCTGGCCGGAATCTGTAACGATCATGGCATCTTCATCGCCGCTGACCGCACGGAAAGCAACCAATGGTCCAGTGACTTCAGAAGTCTGCAGAGTTTTAACACCCTTTGTACCACGGTCTGTTAAACGGTATTCAGAGATTGGGCTGCGTTTGCCATATCCATTTTCAGATAAGGACAGAACGGTTTCACCCTGGCTTGATAAGGCCATACCAACGACTTTACCTTCGCCGCCAAGATCAATACCCTTAACACCGGCTGCGGAACGGCCCATCAGACGGATTTTTGACTCATGGAAGCGGACTGCAAAGCCATTATCACCGGCTAACAGAACTTCATCATCACCGCTTGTTCCGCGTACAAAGGCCAGCGAATCGCCTTCATTGAGCGAAATCGCAATCTTACCAGTCCGGTTGATGTTCTTGAATTCCGAAATTGGAGTTCGTTTCACGGTACCATTGGTCGTTACGAACAATAAGGTCTCGGCATCATCTTCCGGGTTGTATGGCAGAATGGCTTCAACTTTTTCATTGTCCTGTAATGGCAGGAAGTTAACAATTGGTGTTCCTTTTGCGGTACGGGAGCTGATTGGGAACTGGAAGCCGCGCATACGATAAACACGACCGGTATTCGTAAAGAACAACAGATAATCATGGTTGTTAAGGCTGACCATGAAATCAATTGTATCTTCGTCATTGAGCGAGATACTGCGGATCCCCTTACCGCCACGGTTCTGGGTATGGTAGGTGCTGGTTGGTGTGGATTTGAGATAACCGGAATGGGTTAAGGTCATGATGATATCTTCTTCTGGAATCAGATCTTCATCAATGACATCAAAGTTGCCTTCGATAATCTCAGTCCGGCGTTCATCCCCGTATTTAGCCTGAATATCATCCAGATTATCGCGGATAATGCCTAAAACACGGTCATGGTTGGCCAGAATGTCTTTTAAGTCCGCAATCGTAGCCAGCAGGCCATTGTATTCGTTTTCCAGCTTATCGCGTTCCAAACCGGATAAACGACGGATCTGCATGGCCAGGATGGCTTTGGACTGCAGATCATCTAAGCCAAAGGTTTCATTCATATCAGCAATCAGACCGGCTTCTTCCTTACGGGAAGAACGGATCATATGAATGACCGCATCCAGATTATCTAACGCAATGCGCAGACCTTCGACAATGTGCAGACGTTCCTGCGCTTTTTTCAGTTCAAAGCGGGTTTTACGAACGATGACATTGGTCTGGTGATTGACATAATCAATAATCATTTCCCGGATAGTCAGCTGTTTTGGCCGGCCGTTTTCCAGGGCAAGCATGTTGATGCCGAATGTCGACTGCAGCTGGGTTTCACGGAACATCTGGTTGATGACAACATCTTCCTGAACGTCCTTTTTCAGATCCATAACGATGCGCACACCTTCACGGTTAGATTCATCGTTGAGGTAAGTAACCCCCTGAACCTTCTTTTCCCGGATGACTTCAGCCATCTTTTCGTACATCTTCATCTTGTTGACGCCATATGGAATTTCGTAGTAGATAATCCGTTTTTTGCCATTTGGCAGCGTCTCAACCCGGTATTTTGCACGGATTGTAATGGATCCACGACCGGTTTCATAGGCTTCACGGATTCCCTTGCGGCCTAAGATAATTCCGCCGGTTGGAAAGTCAGGTCCGGGCAGATATTCCATCAGTTCCGGAACACTGATCTGTGGATCATCCATAACGGCTTTAATCGCCGCTACAACTTCATTGAGGTTATGAGAAGGAATGTTAGTGGCCATACCAACCGCAATTCCCACTGCACCATTTAAGAGCAGGTTAGGAATACGGCTTGGCAGGACAACTGGTTCCTGGTCATCGCCATCATAAGTTTCGATAAAATCAACAGTATCTTTATTCAGATCGGCAACCATTTCGGTTGAGATCTTGGACATACGGGCTTCGGTATATCGCATCGCGGCTGCGCCATCGCCATCGAGGGAACCAAAGTTACCATGGCCATCGACAAGCGGATAACGATACGAGAAGTCCTGAGCCATACGGACCATTGCTTCATAAACGGCAGTATCACCATGTGGGTGATACTTACCAATAACATCACCAACGATACGCGCAGATTTTTTATGCGCGGATCCAGGTGTCATATTCAATGTGGACATTGCGTACAGAATCCGGCGGTGTACCGGCTTCATGCCATCGCGGACATCCGGGAGGGCACGCTGTACGATAACGGACATGGAGTAATCCAGAAAGGAATCCCTCATCTCCTTGCAGATTTCAATGTCTTCTACGACATCGTAACTGCCTTTCCCATCTTCATTGACTTCGTCTTCTTCAGACAAAATCTCTTCATCGGGATTGAGGTTTTTGTTCTGATCGTCAGCCATCTTCTCCTCCTTCTTTATAAGTCAAGCGTTGCGTATTCCGCGTTGTCCTGGATGAACTCTTTACGCGGTTCTACGTCTTCGCCCATTAACATCGAGAACACACCATCGGCTTCCATTGCATCGTCAATGGTGATTCGTTTTAAAATACGGCGGGCTGGGTCCATGGTTGTCTCCCAAAGCTGTTCGGCATCCATTTCACCCAGACCTTTATAACGCTGTACTTTGTAGCCTTCTTTGAATTCAGCACGCAGGCGGTCCATTTCCTGCTCTTTATAGGCATACTCAACACGTTTGCCTTTCTGAATCTTATAGAGAGGTGGTTGTGCAACGTAGACGTAGCCGCCTTCAATAACAGGGCGCATGAATCGATATAAGAACGTAAGCATCAGAGTGGCGATATGACTTCCGTCGACATCGGCATCGGTCATGATGATGATCTTGTGATAGCGCAGTTTGGAAACATCTGTTGTTTCACGGAAGCCGCATCCAAAGGCTGTAATCATGGAGTTGATTTCGGCATTCTTGAAGATACGGGCATCTCTGGCTTTTTCAACGTTGAGGATCTTACCGCGCAGCGGCAGAATGGCCTGCGTACGGGCATCACGGCCCATTTTGGCCGAGCCGCCGGCGGAGTTACCTTCGACGATGTAGATTTCGCATTCACTTGGATCTTTGCTGGAACAGTCAGTCAGTTTGCCTGGCAGGGAAGTGATGCCATCCAGAGCAGATTTACGCTGAACAGCTTCACGGGCTTTTGCGGCAGCCATGCGGGCACGACCGGCAGTTAAGCCTTTTTCAACAATGGCACGCGCTTCTGTTGGGTTTTCAAGCAAGAAGCGTTCTAACTGTTTGGAGAAAATCTGGGAAACGACCTTGCGGACTTCACTGTTGCCCAGTTTGGTTTTGGTCTGACCTTCAAACTGTGGATCCGGGTGTTTGATGGAGACAATAGCCGCCAGACCTTCTTTGACGTCTTCCTGAGAAAGGGATTCGTCTTTTTTAATCAGATTGTTTTCTTTACCGTACTTGTTTAAGACACGGGCAAGAGCAGAACGGAAGCCTTCTTCGTGATAACCGCCCTCGTGGGTGTTGATGTTATTAACGAAGGAATAAATCTGATTCTGGAAATCTTTGTTATACTGGAGGGCAATTTCGACTAAGATGCCATCCATTTCACCTTCGGCATAGATCACTTTGTCACTGAGGACTTCTTTGCCGCGGTTGAGATATTTCACGTATTCAATAATTCCGCCTTTGTATTTGTATTCACGGCAGACCGGATTTTCTTCACGGTTATCGGAAAGGGTTAACGTCAGATTCTTGTTCAAGAACGCAAGCTGACGCAGACGGGTATTGAGCGTTTCAAATTCAAAGTGTGTAGTTTCTTTAAAGATCGTTGGATCTGGTTTGAAGCGAACGGTTGTACCGGTACGATCGGTTGTGCCGATCTCTTTGAGTGGGGCAACGGTTTTTCCACCATTTTCAAAGCGGACGTAATATTTCTTTCCATCCTGCTCAACGAAAACTTCCAGCCAGCTGGACAGGGCGTTAACAACCGAAGCACCAACACCATGCAGACCACCGGAAACTTTATAGGCGCCGCCGCCGAATTTACCACCGGCGTGTAAGACGGTCATAATGGTTTCGACTGCACTGATTCCTGTGGTTTTATGAATGCCAACTGGCATACCACGTCCATTATCATGAACGCAGATAACATCGCCCTCTTCAATGGTGACGTCAATCTGGTTGGCATAGCCGGCAAGGGATTCATCGATACCGTTATCGACAATTTCCCAGACCAGATGGTGCAGACCGCGTCCGGATGTCGAGCCAATGTACATACCTGGCCGCATGCGGACAGCTTCCAGGCCTTCGAGGACCTGAATATCGTTGGCCGTGTATGAATGGCTGACGTGAATGGCTTCATTTTCGAGCTTGTCAAACTCGAGCACCGACTCATGCAGTTCCTTGTCCGCTGCCGCTTTGGATGCTGCCTCTTCAGGCGTCATCACTTTTACGGGTGTTGTAGACTGAGGATCTGCAGGAGTGTCGGTTGCAGAAGTCGTCTGGTTTTTTAAATCGGTTTCAGACATCGTAAATACCCTCCTTCATGACTCCGTGGTCAACTGTATAGAAACGAACCGGCCGCTTGAACCAGCTTGGTGAAACAGGTTCTGCGGTCGTAATAAAAATCTGAATTTCTTCAGGCAGTGAAGCAATCAACCCGGCCCGACGGGATTCGTCGAGTTCGGAAAACACATCATCCAGCAATAACACTGGATTTTGACCTGTTTTGGACTGAATCACCTGACAAAGACCAATTTTCAGCGCAAGCACAATGGAGCGTTTCTGCCCCTGGCTTGCCGTCTGGGTGACCAGCTTGTCATTGAGATAAAATTCCAGGTCATCCTTGTGAATTCCAACGGCCGTTGTTTTCATCTGCTTGTCTTTCAGGCGGGTTTTCTGATACGCTTCCGTCAGCTGCTTTTTAATCACATCCGTGCCAAGGCTTGGGTCAACACAAGTCTTGTAGCGAATGGACAGCTTTTCTCTGCCTTCTCCGAAATAGGGAAAAACAGCTCTCGCTTTTTCTTCGAGCAGCTGGATAAAGGCATAGCGCTGGGCAATCAGAACCGCCTGTTCTTCGATCATCTGATCGGTAATGGTGGACAATAAAACATCATCCACGCGAAAGCTTTTTAAAATGGCAGAACGCTCTTTTAAAAGCTTATTGAAGCGACCTAACCTGGTCGTATAGGAACGGGAAAGTTTCACCAGCTCCATATCGACGAACTTTCGTCTTTCTTTGGGTGGTTCAGAAAAAATCTGCAGATCGTCTGGCGAAAAAAGGACGGCGTTTAAAATGCCGACAAAATTCGAGAAGGTCTGCACCGGTTTATCATTGCGAAACAGATATTTTTTTCCCTGAGAAAAGATCATTTTTAAAGATTCGACTCTTCCTTTGTTTTCAATCGTCGCTTCCAGGCGGAATAATTCCTGCCCATGCCGGATTAAAGAAGGAGTCTTGGACGTTCGCCAGGAACGCAGATGAGACAGAAAATAGATGGCTTCAATCAGATTGGTTTTTCCCTGGGCATTACGGCCCGTCAGGATATGGATAGTGTCCGGGTCAAAAGAAAAAGAAGCCGTTTCAAAGTTTCTGTAGTCAGAAACATTCAGCTTCTGTACGTTCATTATTCAATTTCGATGCGGATGCCGCCTGCTTCAACGACATCGCCGCCGCGCAGCTTTTTACCGCGCCGGTTTTCAGGTTCGCCATTGACCAGGACTTCGTTTTCCGCCAGCCAGCTCTTAATCTGGCCGCCAGACTGAATGACATCGCAAGCCTTCAGAATCTGCTGAAGGGTAATATATTCATCTTTAAGGGTAAACTTCATAAGTGTGCCAAATACTTCCATTGCAGGAATATTCAGCTTTCCTCCTTTCAATCGTGAAAAATCAGAATCGATCGGTCAGAAAACTGTTTTTTCCTGCGATCTTTCCAATCTGTACTTCTCAAACACTCACAAAAGACAATCGAAAATTCTCAACAATCATCAGTGAGTGAGTGAGCATCCATCAAATTCCATCCATTTCAAACTAATCTTTCGCACTTCCACGCAAAGACATTTTGTGGATTCCAGTAGAAATCCTCTTCTTTTGTGGAAGCAAAGGGCGGGTGTTTCATTTACGCGCTCTTTCCCTCATTAGATTATAACAAAAAGGGCCTGTAATTTCCACAGACAGGAAAATCAGGCAAGGATTCACAGGAATACCCCTCGACAAAAAAAGACGCCCAGCGACTCGCTGGGCGTCTTTTTTTGAAGATTTGTAAATTTTGAGGTCATTTAGACGTTGGAACGGATTGGAACGATGACCATGGTCAGTGTTGGATCATCGGGGTTGGTAATTTTAATTGGGCGAAGTTCCCCAGTGAAGTCAAGTTCGACCTGATCACTGGAACGAAGTCCTCTTAGAGCTTCAATCATCAGTTTGGCATTAAATGAAACGGTGATATCTTCGCCGGTGTACTCCAGATCGGTGAAGACCTGCTTGCAGGAACCAACCTCACTGGACAATACCCGCATGCCAAGTCCTTCAGCCGAGCATTTAAACTGCACGGGGACAACCGTTCCGGTCTGGGAACTGGCTGCACTGGTATAAATGGAAGTCCGGTTGAGCATACCTTCTAAATCGGCAGCGCGCATTTTCAGGGTAGAGATGTATTTGGTTGGAATAATGCGGGTTGCATCCGGGAAGTTTCCTTCATACAGAGTAATCTGCATCAGGGTGTTATCAAAAATGAACTGTACCTTACGACGGTCACAATACAGATCCACTGTTTCTACATTGCCTAAAGATTTGGTTACTTCACCAAGCGGTCCAGTGGGAACGGTAATGCGGCAGACCGCATCTGTTTCCACGGGGACAACCTGACGGGCTAAACGAATGGAGTCCGTTGCAGTTGCGGCAATACGGCCATCCGCAATTTCCAGGTTGATTCCCTGGAGAACCTGACGGGAGTTTCTTTCACTGGTCGCATAGGCGCAGTGTTCATAAATACTTTTTAAAACTTCAGTTGACAGCTGGACATGGTTTTCCGGACGGGTCAGCGGCTGGATGACATATTCACTGCCTGGCTTGCCGACCAGTTCAAAGTTACCATCTGGTCCAGTGATCAATAAAGCCTGGCCATCTGGCGAATTCACAGAAATCATTTCCCCGGTCATGCGGCGGATGAGTTCGAGCAGCATGCGGGCTTCAATAACCAGCGAGCCAGTCTGATTGATTTCCAGCAGGTTTTCTTCATCGGGTGTAATCACGGTCTGGATCGTAAAGTTCGTATCCGATCCAGTCAGAACCATCATATTGTCTTTGATCTGGATGAGGATACCATTGAGCATTTCCATTGGGGAGTGCACTGCAACTCCTCGAGCGACCAGAGCAAGACGATCCAGAAAATAAGAACGACGAATGGTGAATTCCATGGGAGGGTCCCTTCTTTCTTTATAAGAATAAAGCTTAATAATAATAAGGGCGGGGATAATGGGGATAAAGGCCAAAACCCCCGCATAGGTTTAGGAAAATGAAGAAAAAACGGATGGGGATGGGGTGGGGAGACATTGTGGACAATCGCAAGAGTCGTTGTGGATGTTCAAAATTTCCGCCTTTTAGAGTGGTTTGAGTCATCATATGACCTCAAAATGTCAGAAAAGTGTCACAGCGGGTAAAAAGGTCAATTTGTCAGTCAACCTCATGGACATTTTTTAAAAAGAAGTCAACTTAAAAGCTATTTTGCCAGGGATTTTTTCAGATCCCTGGTTTTTCACTTTCTCGTCCTTCCTTTATCTATGCCTTACTCCAGCTTTTCACCCGATTTTCCCATTAATTTTCTTTGAATGAGATGTATTTCTCCAGTTATTCCCCAGCTGTTTCCAGTAAGGAAGCAAGTCCAATAAGAAGTACCGGTAATCAATATAGAAAGACATTTCCATATTGATCTCTTCCATATTAATAGGGACAAAACCCAGCGCAAGCAGTGTTTGGTGGATATCCCCGGGTATTGTGGATAAAACCAACGAAAGCCTATCTTGCAGATATCCCCAAGTCATTGGGGATAAAACCGGCAGCTAAAATAGGAGAAACACAAAAGCAGGTTAAAACATTTAAATCCCCCATCCAATTGGGGATGGGGATAAGTTGTGGATCAACAAAAACATGGGGATAACTTGCAAAAACGCAAAGATCAGTAAGTCAGATCCGCCAGATTCAGCGTGATCCAGCCTGAATCCACCATGAATTCAGGCCTGACTTTGTTCTATCCCCGGGGATAAGTGGAACCAGAGGAGAAATAGAGGAAGAAAAGCAAGGGTTAATCAGGACCCAGGCCTTCCTCAATTCGCATAATCCCCCAAATCTGGTGGATATCCCCCGCGGGATCTTGCAGTTATCCACATAAAACGTTGCAGATAATCAAAGCGACCTGCAATCAGCCGTTGATTTTACGTTTGATCGTTTCCACAGCGTCTTTCCAGGCGCTGTCTTTTTGAATCATTTTGCGGCAGCGGGAGCAGTTGGAAGAAATCGTGGTGTGATCGCGGCCACCCATCTGCGCTCCAATTTCCGCATAGGACATTTTAAGCATGTCCCGCATCAGATACATACAGATCTGTCTGGCCTGGGTGATTTTTTTCTGCCGGCTTTTTCCTTCCAGATCCTGATAGGAAAGGCCATAGAAACGAATCACCGCTTTTTTAATGCTTTTGCCATCCAGTTCTTCAGGTTCAGCCAGCATCGGCTCATCCTTTAAAACTCCCATCGCAAACTTCATTGAAATGCATGGAGGATTAAATAAGGTGGCATTGAAAATCAGACGGTTGAGCACACCTTCAAGCGCACGTACGTCATCACTGTAACTGCGGGCCAGAAAGTCGAGTACATCTTCTTCAATATCAATGACATCTTCGTGGCCTTCGATTTTCTTGAGCAGAATCCGCTTTGCGGTTTCCGCACCCGGCTTGGAAATATTGACAATCAGACCGGAGGAGAACCGGCTGATTAAACGTCTTGTTAACGTTGGAATTTCCGAGGGGTGTGTATCCGAAGTGAGGATGATCTGTTTTTTCTGGTGGATCAGTTCATTAAATACGGTAAAGAAAACTTCCTGGCAGCTTGCCGAGCGCAGGTTCTGAATGTCATCAATCAGGAAATAGTCGCAGTCCAGCAGACATTCTTTAATGGCGTCCACCGAGTTGGAGGAGTCATTGTTTTTGGTGCGCATCGCTTCAAGAAGCAGGCTGACCAGATCCCCGGCGTACAGATAAATCACCTTGGACTGTGGTCTTGTACGGGTCAGTTCGTTTCCGATGGCATTGAGAATGTGCGTTTTTCCAAGGCCGGAGTTTCCATATAAAAGAAGCGGGTTAAACATGCCATAGGTCTTAGGCGTACAGACCGCCTGACAGGCTGCTAAAGCTTCCTGGTTGCTTGGACCTTTAACAAAGGAATCAAAGGTGTAGGCAGGATCGAAGCCCCGGCCGATCAGACGGTTTGCTTTTTGTTTGAGTGCTTCTTCGGGCATCATCTCTTCCATTTCTTTCTGGGAGATGAGAAGGATCTTCAGCGACGACCCCCAGATTTCAGAAAGGGTGTCTTGGAAAAGCTGCAGATTTCCTTTGATCAGGTTGGTAGCGATCACCGTCCGGCAGGAGACATAGGCGTTTCCGCCTTCAATTTTGAACAGCGAGGATTTCTTGATCCAGGTCATGGCCCCGGCATCAAAGAAGCCGCTTTTTTCGATCAGATCCAGTGTCTGAGTCCAGTATTGAGAGTAAGAAGAATCCATAAATCTGCATCCTTTCTTAGATTCCAATTCTACAAGATTTTAACTTGTTTTCGAAGAGTTCTACAGTCGATGGGGGATAGCGGGGATAAGGCGATGTGGATAACTCAGTTTGAAAAGTTCTCCCCAATGTGGATAACTCATGAAGAACGTGTGTCTGTCCCCGTCAAAAACAAGAGTTATCCACATTATCTGCAAGGGTGGTTTCCCGATAGATTTCGGCCTAGAGACCACTTATCCCCAATACCCCCAATGTGGATAACTTTCTGATTTTCAGATCTTGCAGATGCGGGGGATAACATGGGGAAAGCGGGCGATTTTCGGCGGATTTTTGGGGGATAACTTGCAGAAGTTCTGAAGTCATTTTGCCTTTCTGGGGAAATCTGGTGGATAACTCGTGTTTTTCCCCCATCGTTTTGGGTGGTTGTCTGAAGTCTAGATAAGACATCTGACAACTTAAAAAATCACCTAAAATAAAACATCAGACAACATTGATTTCCCATAAAACCATATTTAAATTTATTGATAGATAAAGCAGATAGTTAAAATTCAATAAACAGACAACTTCAAATTATCAAATATTGTCACATAATTTGTCTAAATATGGAGAAAATGAGAAAAGGAGCCGAAAATCGATGAATTTTCATTGGTTTTGACAGTCTAACAGCATCTAAAGTTACTTTCAACTCCCCATTTTGAAGAGATGTGGGGATCAATTCGGGCACTAAAAGGACGGAATTTTGAAGAGGATGGTGGATAACCGGGGATAACTGCAACAATCCAGCTGTCTCCAAAGCTTCTTCACTTCCTTTGCACGGCTTCTTCCCCTGTTTGCCCTGCTTGACACTCCATTCTCATGATTCCTTTGTGGTTATCCCCATGTAAGAGTGGATATCCACATCCAATGGGGGATAAGTGGAAATGAGTGGATGAGCTTATTGGGCAGCTTGGAACAAAGCCTGGATCCAGACACAAAACAGTTCAAATCCAGCTGGTCAAACTCTGATGGTAGATTTCTCTAACCGTAAGAGTCCGATAAGAAGAGTCAGGTCGAAACTGCAATCTCGAAGTGGGAAGAGCGTTGCAGTTATCCACATCATTTGGGGGATAACTGCAATTGGGGGATCAGTGGATAAGAAAGAAGCAGGCTTCCAGTCTTTCAATCCATTCAAATCCACTAACGTAATTCGATGGGGACTTCACCGACCATGAAGAATCAGAGAGACCAGAAAGGAGCAGATATTGAAGAGGGATTGCGGTTATCCACATCCAATGGGGGATAACTGAAAATAAGGTGGATAGTGGATTGGAAAGAGCCAGCCGCCCGTCTTTTGATCCATTCAAATCTATCAATGTAATTCGATGGGTGGTTTCCAGGCAGGAAGAATCGAAGAGGCCATAAGAGACCAAAGTTTGAAAGAGGAATTGCAGTTATCCACAAAAAATGGGGGATAACTTGCAGATCGAAGTCCAGGCGGAGAGAAGAGAATAAAGAAAAGACGCCCGAAGACGTCCTGATTTCTGTTGATAATTTGTAGAAGAGTGGTGGATTATTCAGCGGTCAGAATTTGAATGAAATCTTGCCAGTCGCTGGTTTTCAATAAGCGCAAAGTCTTTTCCACATTGGAGAAGGTATCGATGACCAGATCGAACACATTGCGAAAGCGCGGCATATCCTG
>Belle_p2__coassemble_1467_pt1 | contig 30936 bp, 28 predicted proteins | sample Belle_p2__metabat2_high_PE_033 | metagenome-assembled genome bin Belle_p2
TTGGCTTGAAAAGAGAAGACTCTTTTCGTGAAGATAGTCGTTCGACAATCCGTATCCGTTTAATCACAATCCTTATACAAAGCGGATATTAAAAATACCATTCTCCAGACTATTCCAAAGGGGTGTGAACAGTAACCTGATCAAGAAACTCCGCCCGATTCCAGGTCATGGATGGGAAAGGTTAATTTAACAATGGCTTTTCCTTCTGTTGTTAAGGCTTCAAATTTTCCATGATGGGCAGTCATCGTTTCTCGAACTATATCCAGACCAATTCCAAAATGACCATTTTCCGCAGACTTTGACTGGTATCGTCTGGGGTTTCCGGTCTCAAGAAACGATTCATTCTGAAATTGATTGATCAGTTGAATCTGGATGTCCGTTGAAAGTCGAAGAACCCGAATTTGGATCTGACTGTTTTGGGGAGCTGCCTCAATTGAATTAGCCAATATGGTTTCCAGAGACTGTCCAATCCAGGTGGCATCACAGACAATTTGAGCATCTGTTTCAATTGAGACATCCATCGATAAATTCTTATGTTCCAGTTCCCGTTTTTTCTTCTGAATGGTCAGCTCCAGGATCTGCTTCAGACTCGCCTGCCCATAAACGGAATCAATCAGGCTGCTACGAATCAGAGAATTGCAGTTGTCAACAACTTCTTCCAGTTCCTCCTTCATGGAAGGATCCGGCAATTCATCCGCAATGAAATACAGGCTATTCAAGGAAGATCGCACCTGGTGCAGTACATTTTCATACTGGATTTTCTTATGCTGGGCTCTTTCTTTTTCCAGGCTGATCTTTTTCTCATTCAGGTTTTTAAAGGACTGAAGATCCCGACCAATCGATAACAGATCAAGATCAGGCACTGTCTTTTCATCCTCAACCAAATACAACTGAATGTTCTTCTGTTCCTGATCAATTTGCTTAAATGTCCGGATCAGAAAGAACATCAGCAGAAATATAAGGAGAATAGCCAGAACCAGCCCCAGCAAAACGACTGGGCTTTGAACCAGCTGCTCAAACAAGTAGCGAGTCTGGATCCAGCTTCCACTCTGGCCAAACCAGTTGGCCAGATTTGCCTGCCGTTGGGCTGCCGAAGTCTGAAGGCCCATAAAAATTGTTTCCCGGTTAAACATGGATAGAATCCAGAGAACGATCCCGGTCAGCATGAGGATAATCATCCCAGCAAGCAGCAAAAGAAGAATCAGGAAGATTGTTTTGGCGGATTTCTTATTCATCGCCCAAATCCCGTTGATTCAAAACCAGCTGGTATCCTTTGCCGCGAAGGTTAGTAATTTCTACCTGGTCAGGCAGCTGTTTTCGAAGCTCCGCAAATCGAACCCGTAAAGACCCATCTGTGCAGTCCTCAGAAATCAGACTTTTCAAAACTTCCTTGGATACAACCGCAGGATAGGATTGAAAAAGTTTTTTAAACAGAACAGCTCCCGGGACGGAAAACTGAATGGTTTTCTGTTGATCACCGGTGAGTTTTCTTTCCTCGACATTGTAAATCCAGCCTTCTTTTTCGATGGTTTCCTGAAGCAAGCCTGCGCGTTTTACTGCAGCATTGATTTTGGCCAGCAGGATCTGAGGCCGGACTGGTTTTTCAATGTATTCATCCGCATTCAACCGATAACCTTCCAGAATGCTGGACTCTTCCAGATCTGCACTCAGCAACAGAATTGGTGCCTCACTGAAGCCATGAATCCAGTTCAGGCAGTCAAAAACCGACTCTCCATTCATGTGCACATCCAGCAAAAAAAGATCGATATGATCAGTTGCCTTTTCGCACAACTGATCAATCGTCTGGCAGCTGATCACCTCATATCCATGACTGACTAACAATGATTGAATCTTTTGATTTAGATTACGATCATCTTCACACACTAAAATTCGTATTTTCATACAAAAAGTATAGAGAAATCAATCAAAAAACAAAACATACCATCGATGTTTTTTTCGTTTTGGTCATGAAAAGACGATTCCGACATCTGATCAATCACCAGCCTGAATGTGTTCTGGTTTCTGGACAACGTTTCAAAAACGCAAAAACAAAAAGCTCCTGACCATTTATATGGTAGAAAAACCACATAAAGATCAAGAGCCTGCCATTCCAAATACACTTTGACTTTCGAACGCCAAAGGGCAAATTCCTCAGTCATGGACGAAAACGATTATTCTGTATCGCTTGTCAGGACTGTTCCATAGCTATCATCAAATTTATTAAAGGCTTGGCCATCCCCTTGCCTGACAAGCTTTCCTTCTGAATCAAGCTTGAAAGATTCATTAGCAAGAATACCCGAGTCAAGAAAGACCTCTTGCGTACTCTCATCCAGATGCCCTTCCCCTTCTCCAGAAGATACCTTTACCTCTGAATCAGAACGATTTACTTCATCAATCGAACCATCGTAATAAAAATATTCGAATTGTCCTTCCGGCAGTTTCGAATACAGCGTATTGAATGAAATCCAAGTAAAAATAGTCCCCTCGGGATTCCATGATCCATGGAGGCTTGGCTTGAGAGATTCATTTTTCGACTGCCGGATTCCTCCATTCATTATAATTCCAAGTCCAAGCAGCAGCACAACAGCTAACGAAGCGATGGTGATGAAGCGTTTTTTTCCTTTCATCCAAATACCTCACTCGAACACCTCACTCAGGCGTTAATTCTCATGTATAAATTATACCATCTATCGTTTTTTTGTCATGATAACTTATAAATTAACATTTGCATTTGATACACGATCCTCTGAATCGATCAGAAGCAGGCTATACTTCCAAATTGGATTTTTCTTTGCAGCTAAGCCGTTCTTAGGATCCCGGTTTAGCTTTTCATTGTGATCGACAGTCAACTCTCCAGAAAGAAGCAGGCAAACTGAATCATTCCTGGCTATCCAGATCCGCCCTTTCAGCTTTTCGATCGTATTCCTTGTGCAGAGCGTAATTTTGATCAGGATTCTGCCAGCTAACTATACTGAAAGTATGAATGACTACTCTAAACTCCAGGACTTGATCCTGAACGCCTACGGCACCTGTGACTTTCTGGCCGGGCTGACCAATGAAAATATGCGGCGCAAATTAGAAGACGAGCTGGTCCGCTTTGTGGCACTTTGCACCGATGATCGCCAGGAAGTTTACCGATTTGCTTCCTCTTGTCTGTTAACAAAAAATCTGCCCGTTGACGAAATCCTCAACAGCTATTCCCCCGCTGTGTTTAAGGCTTCTGGTTCCAGTCTGCTGGAAGACTTTCGCTTTGCGGATGAATATTTCCAAAGTGTAGATCCCGCTTTTCCACCGACTAACCAGAACCTTCTTTCCCAAATTTTTCAGACTCTTGCCGATACCTATGGTTTGCAGGCGGATTGGTTAAAGCATTGGATCCGGCCGATTGTCAAACCTGATATTGAAAAGCCTGTTCTGGGAACTCAGCCTGAAAAGCTCAAAGAATCACTGGCTAAACTGGACAGTCTGATTGGTCTTGATCAAGTCAAAGCAGAAATCCGCGATCTGTCTGCCATGCTTGAAATCTCGAGACTGCGCCAGTCGCGCGGACTCAAGTCCATTCCAACAGCGCGTCACCTTGTCTTTATTGGCAATCCGGGCACCGGCAAAACCACCACAGCCCGGATTCTGGCCCAGATTTACAAAGACCTCGGCTTTCTGTCCAAGGGCCAGTTAATTGAGTGCGATCGTTCCGATCTGGTTGGCGAATACATCGGCTCTTCTGCCCAGAAAACCAAGGCTCTTGTCAAACGCGCTAAAGGCGGCATTCTTTTTATCGATGAAGCGTACAGTCTTGCCCGTGCTTCCGAAAAAGACTTTGGTCACGAAGCCATTGAAATCCTGCTCAAGGAAATGGAAGACAATCGGGATGATCTGGTTGTGATTGCGGCCGGGTATCCGGACCTGATGGAAAAATTCCTTAACTCCAATCCGGGTCTTCGCTCCCGGTTTACGACCTTTTTGCATTTTGAAAACTACGATGGAAGCCAGCTTTTTGAAATTCTCGAGAAAATGGCCAAGGATGCAGATTATCAGCTTAACCAGAAAGCCAGAGAAAAAATGGCTCTAGAGCTGGACGAGGTCGCTGCTCATCCGCCTAAAGACTTTGCCAACGGCCGCTATGTCAGGCTGCGGCTGGAAAAAGCCATGAGCAGACAGGCGGCGCGCCTGTTTGGATCAGATAAGATTACCGATGAAGATCTGATCACACTTACTGCTTCTGATTTTGACTGACTTGAAAACAAGCTGCCCGTTTGTCTTTGCGGGCAGCTTGTTTTCGTTTCGTTGAGTGATTGATGAAAGCGGAGTGGGCAGGTTGATGAATTTGCCTGACCTATAAAAAAGAAGCGAGTCTGTAATGACCGCGGCCGGTTTTGATCAGTGCTCCCTCGTCACAGAGTTTTTTGAGAACGCGCTGCAGCTGGCGCCGGCTGCAATTGAGGGCCTGCATAGCTTCATTGATCGAAGCAAATTCATGATCCGGCTGAATCGTCCGCAAATAGAAAAGCACTTTTTCTTCCAGTGACTGAACCACGACATCCATTGTGGAAGAAGTGGACAGCTTTCCGGCCATCTGGCTGAGCACAAAACGCAGAAAAACTGGATCATTTTCCAGAACGTCCTGGTTTGGGGCAAACGGAATTGCCAGACAGAGAACCTCGTCCGTTGCTTCCGTGTAGAAAGCATTACCTTTGACTTTGCTGAACTCCATATCGCCTAAAAGCGTTCCCGATGAGGCTCTGGTCAGATAGCGCATTGCTCCATCGGGCGAAAGAGGATAAATGCATACACTGCCCTCGATCAGAATCAGAAACTGACTGAGCGGCTTGAGGGGATGGTTTAACAGTTCGCCTTTTTCAAAGGAAAGCAGCCGAAGAATTGGCGGTCGTTTTTTGAAATGGTCTTTCTGTAAGGCAAAGACAGATTCGAGTTTTTCTGGATCGCGGATCTCTTTCATCTATAACTTTTCCTTTCTTTTGTGTCATAGGACACAAACTATCGGGCACGGAATCGATATATTCATTCTGGAGGGAATGGATATGGATTCTTTATTTGATACTGAGCATTTATATCGCAGCTATTTCAAGCTCTCTTTTCCGGTTGTGCTTGGAATGGTTGTCACATTGGTTTACAATCTGGCCGATACGTATTTCATCGCACAGACAGGTGATACAGACCTGATCGCAGGAGTTTCGCTTTGCGCGCCGGTCTTTACGCTTTTAATGGCTTTTGGAAATATTTTTGGCCAGGGTGGAAGCACGCTAATCTCGCGTCTTCTTGGCCAGAAGAATATGGAAGGCTGCCGCCAGGTGAGCTCTTTCTGCTTTTATATCGCCATTGCCACCGGCATTGTCCTTGTCCTGCTCATGGTCCTTTTTGGTTCCGTTTTGCTTCAGGCCATGGGCGCCGATGCCCAGACTCTGCCGCATGCTTATGGATATTATATGGTTCTGGCAGTCTGTGCGCCGATCATTGTCGTCAGTTTCATTCACCAGAATCTTGTGCGCTGCGAAGGTCTGGCCACAGAATCGATGATTGGAACGATCCTGGGTGCTGTCATCAACATTGTCCTGGATCCGATCCTGATTTCAGTTTTTGGTCTTGGCGCCATGGGTGCAGCGGTGGCCACGATCATTGGATATCTTTGCAGCGTGATCTACTTTTTATGGCTGCTTAAAAAGAAGACCCACAGTCTGTCGATTCAGATTTCTGACTGCCATGTCAACAAACAGGAACTACGCCAGATTCTTGGCATTGGTCTGAGTGCTGCGCTGAGCAATCTGATGCAGAGCCTGACCATTATGGTCATGAATACATTTCTGCTTCCCTATGGCAACGACAAGATTGCGGCCATGGGCATCGTATTGAAAATCAATATGATCGCCCAGCTGATGCTGGTTGGATTTGCGTTTGGCGGCGCCCCTTTATTTGGCTATCTATATGGAGCACATCAGTCCAGAGAACTTAAAAAACTGATTCACTTCTGCCTTGGGTTCATGTGTAGTGTATCCCTGGTCCTGACTCTTTTGATCTGGATTTTTGCCAGTCCCTTGATGCAGGTATTCGTCCAGGATGCCGCTTTGATTTCTACCGGTGTTCTGATGCTTCGCTGGCAGGTTGTCACCACGGTGTTTGCGGGCCTTGTTCTGCTTCTGACGATCCTGTTTCAGGCGGCCGGAAAAGTCATTCCAGCTTTTCTATTATCTATCAGCCGTCAGGGTGTGATCTTTGTAGCTGCAGCAATAGTCTGCGTAAATCTGTTTGCCTATCAGGGTGTCCTGATGGCCCAGGCGATTGCGGATGTGCTCAGTGCAGGACTTGCGCTTGGGTTACTGATCGTCTGCAATCCCATGCGCATGGAAGCTGCTGAGACACCACTCGCTAAACTTGATCCTAAACTGGATTCCAGTCTGAATTCTTCCGTCATCTAAAATCTGCCATTTTGTCCTTTTTGGAGATTTTGCAGGATCGTTCGATACGTTGTTTCAAAATGATCAATTTGCGCAGATCCTGGATCTGGTCATTTAATAGGAGCATTCAACTTTCAAGAGATTTTCGTCCTGGACCAGACTCGATACAATGAAAACAAGCCATCTGTTGCACGCTTCTCAGACATCACTGTTGTCTGGATTCCGGTATGAACAGATGGCTTTTTTGCGTTCTTCCTGCACTCTCTTTGAGCACTTTTTGAATTCTCTTCAATTTTCTTCTGAATGCTCGTCGAATTTGAACGGTGCTTGTGCGTGCTGCAGGCAGGCACAAAAAAAGGCGGGATCGCGTCCCACCTTGAAGTTACATAGATTAGTCTACTACGTATGGAAGCAGAGCCATCTGTCTTGCACGCTTGATTGCAGTAGCAAGCTGTCTCTGGTATCTTGCACGAGTGCCAGTTACACGTCTAGGAATGATTTTTCCATTGGCGTTGATGAACCGTTTTAACAGTTCAACGTCTTTATAGTCGATTTCTTTGATTTTATTTTTAGTGAAATAGCAGACTTTTTTGCGACCCATGCGCTGTTTTTTAAATGCCATGTCGGATCCCCTTTCTAGAATGGTAAATCGTCTGATGAAATATCAAGTGTCTGAGAATCATCAAACAAACTCGACGTATCCTCGTCGTTGTTATTGGAAGAAGCTGGTGCAGAATAATTTGATGTTTCTGGCTTCGGTGTAGAAGCTGGTGCACCAAATCCATTGTCTACGCTTTGTGCGTAAGGATTGGAGTTGGAATTGTAGCCAGACTGATAGGAGTCCTGATAGCCGCCGCCATAATTCTGGTTATTGTTGTAACCAGGATTGGAGTATCCCTGATTCTGATTGTTATAGCCAGGATTGGACTGGTAGCCATTGTTATAACCATTATTGTTATAACCGTTATCCGCTCCGTATTCCTGTGAAGCTCTGCGGCTTTCAAGGAATTCTACCCGGTCACACATAATGTCCGTGGTATAGACCTTCGCGCCCTGCTGGTTGACATAGGAACCAGTCTGAATAGAACCTTCAACTCCAATTAAAGAGCCTTTATGTAAGTAACGGGCAACGTTTTCAGCTGTTTTCCCAAATGCAACGCAGAACAGGAAGTCTGCCTCCGGTTGTCCTGGCGTGCGAAAGGCACGATTTACCGCAAGAGTAAAACGGACCATACTATTGCCATTGGTAGTCCGGCGTAGTTCAGGATCTTTTGTCAGCCGGCCAGTTAACATTACTCGGTTCATTGGCTTCCTCTACTTTTCTTCTTCTTTTTTAATAACCATCGTGCGGATTACGCTGTTGTTGATCCGGCACAGACGCTGGAATTCTTCGATTCCTGCGTTGTCAGCAGTGCAGTACATAACCACGTAGTGGCCTTTTTTCATGTGATTGATCTCATAAGCGAAATCTTTTACACCCCAGTCGTCAACTTTGTCGATGGAACCACCGTTTTCGATGATTGGAGCATACAGTCTTTTCTGAAGAGCATCGAACTGAGCTTCATCCAGAGATGCATTCACAATGTACATAGCTTCGTATTTTTTCATTTTATGTACACCTCCCTTTGGTCTTTTGGCTTTGTTTTCACACGCAGTGTTCTACAAAGCAGAGAGCAAGTATGACTTGCCGAATTATCCTATCAAAAAAACCGGAAATGAGCAACCGATCTCTCAACCAATTTTTTCGATCCGATGCAACCTTTCATTTCCTCAAAAAATAAGAAACCATCATAAAACATTCAAAAAATCGCCAGGAAAGCGGTTTCGGAAGCCTTCTCACGACTCGATTGGCCCCTCTCAGCTCCCAGTCAGGTCGTTTTTCTGGCTCTTTGGGCTGCTGACTGATCTTGGTAGGATGGAAAACGGAACAGGAAAACCAAAAGAAAACATGATTCTGGCAACAAAAACCCAAAAACCGTAAAGTGCCAGCAAATGTGGAGGACCAAAAAAGACGAAACAAGAGCCGTGCAATGGCACAACATGGTCGTTTCGTCTGAATTGGTCTGGTTGATTTCCTGATTTGAATCTGGCTGGTCTCTTCGTTCAAATCCAGTTGATTTCTTGATTTGAATCGGATTGATCTCTTGGTTCGAACCAGGCTGGTTTTCTTACCATCGATGAAATCTCGTTGGTGAAGAATTCAGATCAGTCGGTGAAGATTCAGACCGGATTGAAATCAGATTCAAAGAGCTTAAATCTGAATGGAGTTTTCAGCCGTGTAAACATCCACTGGACGTCCAGCTGGATCAAAAGCTTCGACGCAAAGAGCATTAAGGCCAGTATGGATTCCAACGGCGCTGACCAGGTCGATGACACGGATCGTTGCTTCCGGATATTTTGCACGGAAACGGGCCGCAAATTTCTTGGCTGCTTCTTCACTGGCCACGTGTGCGACAGTAATATCCGCATTGGCTGGCAGATTGAGTTCTTGGATATGGTCGACAATGCGATCCTGAGCACGGGACATGGTTCTGACTTTATCGAGAACATCGACTCTTCCCTGAGTGCTTTCATCAAGATGCAGGATCGGTTTGATTTTGAGCAGACCGCCAAGCAGGGCTGCTGCCGGAGTCAGACGACCACCGCGCTTCATGTGCTGCAAGTCATCACAGAGAACGACCGTATCGGCATGGCCAGCGATCTTTTCGAGGGTTTCCATGATTTCTTCAATGGACTTGCCTTCTTCATACATGGCTTTGGCCGTTTCAATGCAATGCCCCTGTATAACAGCTGTGGTATAGCAGTCAAAACCATAGAAGCTCAGACCGACCTGGCTGGCTGCCGATTCCATGGCATCGAGCGTACCGGAAAGGCCGCGACAGATTGGAACACAGAAGACACCATCGTAGCCGTCTTTTTTGATCTGTTCGAACAGATCTTCAATCCGTCCAAGGGATGGCAGCGAGGTTTTCATCATGACCTGCTTGTGAAGATTTTCAATGATCTCATCATAGCTGATGTTTTCTCCTTCAGCATAGGTCTGGTCCCCGATGGTCAGCTGTAAAGGCAGGGAGTAAATGCCTCTTTCTTTCCAGAATTCACTTGAGAATCCGGTGCCGCTGTCAGTTACAAATGCGAGTTTCATCATATACAACCCCTTCAATTTTCGGAATAAACTGGACCCCAATGGAACCTAAACCTGTATGAGAGGCGATAACCGGGAACATGTCCATAATATGAACCGGTGTTTCAGGGCTGATGGCATTGAGCATTTCACGAGTCTTATCGGCCATGGGATCATCATTGCCATTGAGAATGAAGAATTCATATTCAACGCCTGGCTGCAGCGCATTTTTAACTTGATCTACGCCTTTCGCTACAGCTTTATGGAAAGTACGGACTTTATCGAAAGAGTCAACTTTTCCTCCGGTCGATTTGGCCACTTTCAGAACAGGTTTGATTTTGAGCAGACCGCCCAGTTTTGCTGCAAGCGGAGTTAACCGGCCGCCGGCTGCCAGATGATCCAGGTTGTCAACCATCAGATAGCCTTCGGATTTGTCCACAGCTTCTGAAAGCAGGCGGATGATTTCATCTGGGTCGTTTCCCTGGTCAAGCAGCTGTTTGGCTGCAACGGCCAGGTATTTCTGAATGGCCAGTGTTGTATAAATATCCAGTGTATGAACGTTGAGGCCTAAACGCTTACCCGTAGCCTGAACAATCTCGTTGGTACTGGACAGTCCGCTTGAAAGATTAATTGCGATAATGTCAGTGTAACCCTCTTTGAGTAACTGTTCAAACAGCTCTTCTTCCAGCAGTAAAGGTGGCTGGCTGGTTGTCGGCATTTTGCCATCTTCTAACATGGCATACAGCATATCTGTATTCAGATCCACGCCATCAAGATACTGCTTGTCATCGACGAGAACCTGTAATGGAAGGAAACCGATTCCTAAGGCATCAGCCTGCTTCTGAGTCAGGCCGCTTCCAGAATCTGTTACGACTTTTGTTTTCATCTCTATCACTCCTGAACATGTCCAAGGACATGCATAATTTTCTGTTTTCATCATAGCAGACCACATCGCAAACACCGACTTAATCGGGTAGTCAATCTTTTAAAGGTGAACATCCCGGTCAAACTGCTCGCTTTGACAAGTCTTGATACCGCTTCAATGCGTCGACCTGTCTCTTTTGATTTTTAAAATCATCTTATTTGGATAATTCATTTTGATTTCAGGAAAGATTTACCATGAACTTAAAAATATTTTCCTGTCTTTTCCCGCCGAAATGATCACCGGTTTCATCTCTTTTATTTCTTTAAAATTCAGACAAAGTGCCACACGTGTCTAAAGAACGATTTTTTCGATTGCATCAACAAAATTATCCGTTCTCTTACCGCCCCTTTTTTCACCCTTTACATGACCAAAAATCAGGCTGTTTTCGGGGATTTTTCAAATGGCGTTTAAGCGGCGTTTTCTTACGGCCCTGTTGTATACTGAATCATTTCAGAAAGAGGAAGTGTTTTGCCCGGCTGGAATGCTAAAATATAGTCGCTTTGCCTGTCTGCTGGCGTTTTCAGCCCATGAAGCATTGGACAGCCTGCGCATTTTCTGTGCTGGAAGCTGCATTGGAGTTCTATCCTCTTCTTTCTGATTGGGCTGTTGATCGGACTGGAATTTTCAGGACCGACTGAAAAACCAGATTACTTCTCTTCAGTGGACAGAAAGCTTCTGATTTTCCTTTGTCTGCTTTATTTCTCTGCGTTCTGGAGGAGGACAGCTAGGTGAGCCGGCTGGATGACTGCGGCTGCTTTTGCCGCAAGCCATTTTTCGAGCTGGTTTGTCCAACTGACCATACGGCTCAAAAGCAGACACAGGATTACACAACCATGAACTGACTGCTCACCTGCCTTTCCAGGCTTTGAGCACTCAAAACAAAAAGAAAGGGGGAACCATGAGTTTTATTGAATTCAAAGACGTCCGCAAGGATTATGCGATGGGTGAAGTGGTCATCCATGCTCTTGATGGCGTCAGTTTTGACATTGAAGAAGGTGAATTTGTCATTATCGCCGGTGCTTCCGGTGCCGGAAAATCGACCATTCTGAACCTGCTTGGCGGCATGGATACCTGCAGTGCGGGAACGATCAAAGTGGGCGACAAGATTGTCAGCGGTTTTAACGACAAACAGCTCACCCTCTACCGGCGCGATGATGTCGGATTTGTCTTCCAGTTTTACAACCTGATCCAGAATCTGACGGTTATGGAAAACGTTGAACTGGCCTGCCAGATTTCCAAGTCACCGAAAAATATTGAACAGACCCTGGATGCGGTCGGTCTTTCCGAGCGAAAGTTCAACTTTCCATCTCAGATTTCCGGTGGTGAACAGCAGCGTGTCGCCATTGCCCGTGCAATTGCCAAAAGCCCGCGTCTGCTGCTTTGCGATGAGCCGACAGGAGCTCTTGACTACAAGACCGGAAAACAAGTCTTACAGGTGCTGCAGGATATCTGCAAAAAGGAAAAGACCACAGTGGTTGTGATCACCCACAACCTGGCTTTGACACCGATCGGAGATAAGATCATCAAGGTCCGCTCCGGCAAGATTGAAAGCATTGAGATCAACGAGCATCCAATGAGTGCACAGGAGATTGAATACTGATGCCGCCCATTCTGTTTAAGGATCTGCTTGTTGAAATCCGCCATACTCTTGGACGATACTTATCCATTCTCTTCATTGTCGCCTTAGGGGTCGCCTTCTTTGCGGGGATCAAAGCCAGTGCGCCGGACATGACCAACTCGGCAGATGCCTACATGGATAAATACAACCTCCAGGATATTCAGGTGTATTCCACGATCGGAATCAACCAGAGTGATCTGGATGCCTTAAAGGAGGTTCATGGCGTTGAAGACGTTCAGGGACAGTACACCAGTGACTTTCTGGCAAAAAAAGACGCCAAGGAACTGGTTGTCAAACTGATCACCTATCAGGATGATCAGAAAATCAACAAACCAAGACTGGTTGATGGCCGGATGCCGGAAAATGATGGCGAATGTCTGATTCAGGGTCCATCTGCGACTGGTAAGATCATGGGATCGACCTTTGAAGTCGGGGATACCATTGAACTGTATTCGGGAAACTCGACACCTGTCGATGATTCTTTGAAAACCACAACCTTTAAAGTCGCGGGCAGTGCCTACAGTCCAAACTATCTGTCCTATGAACTGGGCTCTTCCGCGATCGGAAGCGGCCAGGTCAATACATTCATTTATGTTCCGCAGGATGTGCTGGCCAACGATATCTACACCGAAGCGGATGTCATCGTTCAGGGGGCAAAAGATCTCGATACGTACAGTGATGCCTACTTTGATCTGACCACTCCGGTTCTTGAGCGGATTGAATCCATTGCCGATGAGCAGGTGGCTAAAGACATCCAGAGCTTCAATGATGAACTGGATGCCAAAGAGCAGGAGGTCAATGACAAACTGCTCGATGGCCAGCATGAACTGGATGAAGCCAAAAAGAAACTCGATGACGCCAGAGCTCAATACGACGATGGCCTGCGCCAGTACAACGAAGGCGTTCAGACGCTGGCAGATTCGAAAACCCAGTACGAAAACGGTCTGAAAGAGTATGAAGATGGCAAGAAACAGCTCGAAGATGGCCTGAACCAGCTCAATGACGGCATCGCCCAGATTAAGGCTGGTGAAGCCCAGCTCGAAGATCTGCAAGACCAGCGTACCCAGCTTACCGCGGCTCTGGCCGTGCTCCCGACGTTAAATACAACATCCGATACGATCTCCACACTGTATGAACAGCTCAATTCCCTGAATGAGCGCATCGACAGCCTGGAAAATCTCAATCCAAACAGTCTGCTGCTTCCTTCTCTGCGCGAATCCCGAAACAACCTGATGAACCGGATCAATCAGGCAGAAATGACCACTGATGATAACCGGGATGAAATTCTTGCCCAGATCGGCGGTTCAGAAGAGGCCGGCCGTGAAAACCTGGCCAAACTCGATGACGCGATCGAACAGATTGAAGAGGGAATCAAGCAGCTGCCTAGTCTTGAAGAGCAGCGTGATCAGCTGCTGGCGAAACAACAGCAGCTGCCCGAAGCCAAAGCCCAGCTCGAGGATGCCAAAAAGCAGATCGAAGACGGTGAAAAGAAACTGGAAGATTCCAAAGCTGAACTCGAAGATGGCAAAAAACAGCTCGAGGATGGTCAGGCTGAATACGACAAAGGCGTCAAGGAATTTGAAAAGCAGTCCCGTGAAGCCCATGGCCAGCTCGCCAAAGCCCGTGAAAAAATCGATGTCATGGGGGCCAAATGGATTGTGCTCGACCGGGACTCCCATTATTCGTACCGTGACTATCAGGCGTGTGCCGAACGGATGGATGGAATTGCGGCGGTCTTCCCCGTTTTCTTCTTTCTGGTGGCTGCACTGGTGTGCATGACGACGATGACCCGTATGGTCGATGAAGAACGAAACGAAATGGGAACCCTTAAAGCGCTGGGCTATTCCCGGATGCAGATTTCAGCCAAATATATGCTTTATGCCGGCTCGGCTTCGATTCTCGGATCGATTCTGGGCTGTGCGGTGGGTATGTTTGTCTTCCCATTGATTATCTACAACTCATGGGGTGTCATGTACAACATGGAGGAAATCCACTTCAAGTTCCAGCCGATGCTCATGTTAACGGCTTCCGGCCTGGTTACCCTGATTGTACTTGCCGCCACGTGGTTTTCCATCTCGAAGGAAATGCGCGAGGTTCCGGCGCAGTTAATGCGTCCAAAAGCAGCCAAAGCCGGTAAACGCATTCTGTTAGAGCGAGTGGGGTGGTTCTGGCACCGTCTTTCCTTCATGCAGAAAGTGACGCTGCGAAACCTTTTCCGGTATAAGAAGCGTTTCTTCATGACCGTCATTGGTATTTCCGGCTGTTCGGCATTGCTCTTAGCCGGTTTTGGTCTGAATGACTCACTGAGCGATATTATTCCACGTCAGTATGAAGCGATCAGCCATTACGATGCCATGGTCAAGGCGGAAAACTACATGAATGCCGATGAAGCCGCAGCACTGGCTGAACGCCTTAAGGATATTGAAGGCGTCAATCAGACGATTTCCTATCAGGCTCTGCCTATTACCGTCCATTATGACCGTAAAGATGTTGCGGCAACCCTCAACATCATTTCGGATCCTGAAAAATACGAAAACTTCACGACGTTCCATCCTGAGTCTGAAGATTCCCTGGATCATCTGACTGATGATGGGGCTCTGATCTCCGTTCAGACCGCTGAACGGATTGGCCTTGGTGTTGGCGATGAGCTGACCTTCAAGACCAGTGAATACGAACAGGAAGTCAAAGTAAAAGTGACTGGTATTTTCGAACAGTACACCGGCCAGGAAATCTTCATTACCCAGAAGCTGTTTGATCAGCTTGGCATCGAAGATACCCCTTCGGCGACCATTCTTCTCCAGAATGAAAGTGTAGATCCGGACTTTGAAGCGGATCTTGGCACCAGTCTGATGGCGGATGACGATGTCCGTTCGGTAACCTTCTATTCGAGCATGCAGGATAACTTCATAGAAATGATCGCTACCGTCAAACTCGTTGTCGTGGTTCTGATTATCTGTGCAGCGATGTTAGCCTTCGTTGTTCTGTATAACCTGTCCAACGTCAATATCAGTGAACGAATGCGCGAGATTGCGACCATCAAGGTCCTTGGCTTTACCGAAAAAGAAGTCAATGCCTATGTCAATAACGAAACCATTATTCTGGCTCTGATCGGCAGTCTGGTCGGTCTGGTGCTGGGCATTTACCTGCACGGTCTGATCATCTCCATGGCGGAGCTGGATACCGTTCGATTCGGACGGACCATCCTGTGGCAGTCCTATGCCTACTCCGTGGGTCTGACCATGCTCTTTACTTTGATTATTAACTTCATCATGAAATACAGTCTGCGTCATATTCAGATGGTTGAATCCCTTAAAGCTGTCGAATAGACTCTCTGCTTTTCCAGGCTTCAGCTTTACATTGCAGATTCTGTTTCAGGGCGTGTGAGATCAAAATCACACGCCTTTTTTGATGTCTGACTGTGAGACTGCAGACCACTCTTGCGGGCGCCCGGGCTTGCAGGCATCTGACTCCCCTGCGGACGGTAAATTGGCTTTGTTCTACTTCTGAAACCAGACGATAGCGGTTTCGCCAGACGAACCCCATGAAACTTTCAGTCCGAATTGCACCAGAATCGATCGACCTCGCGCCCTCCCGTAAAAATCAATGGTACAGTTGGAAAATCAATTCAAAATATGAATTGAAATGAATAAATCGGATTTGAAGATCGGTAGCCTGCCTTTCTTCCATCTGGAAAGGAGTAACAAACTGCTGCTATGAACGAAACCTTACTTCAGTATTTTCAATGGTATACACGAGCTGACGGATTTACCTATACCCGGCTGAAAAAGGCTGCCCCGCATCTGGAAACACTGGGTGTCACCATGGTCTGGATGCCGCCGGCTGCCAAAGGCCGCGAAGGCAAGAAAGATGTCGGATATGGTCTGTATGATCCTTATGATCTTGGTGAATTCAACCAGAAAGGATCCGTACGGACAAAATATGGAAATGTCCGTCAGTATCAGGCTGCCATCAAAGCTTTATCCGATCGCCACATTCAGGTCATTGCGGATATCATTCTCAATCACCGGATGGGCGGAGACGAACTGGAATCCGTCCGGGTCACGCCGATGTCAGAAAGTGACCGCAATCATCCCGTTGCCGCTCCCTTTACGACCGATCTGTATTCCCGCTACACCTATCCCGGTCGCAAGGGAATGTATTCGGACTTTATCTGGAACAGTTCCTGCTTTAAGGCTTCTGACCGGTTTCTGGACCATGAACGCTGGATTCTGCTTTTTGACGGCCATCACTGGTCCGAGCATGTTTCGAAAGAATCCGGCAACTTTGATTACATCATGGGTATGGATATCGACCACTCTGTTCCCTGGGTGAAAGACGAGCTCTATCGCTGGGGTGTCTGGTATACGAACCGGTTTGGAATTAATGGATTTCGTTTTGATGCGGTAAAATCTATCGATTCCACCTTCTTTGACGGCTGGCTGTCTCATGTCCGTCAAAACACCCAGGCTGGAGCCTTTGCGGTTGGTGAATACTGGAGCGGCAATCTAGGGGAGCTGGAAGGGTTTATCCGGGATACAAAACATTGCATGAAACTGTTTGACGTTCCTTTGCACTACCATCTTTTTGATTGTTCCCGCTCAGGGGGCAATTATGATGTGCGGACGCTGTTTCATGGCACGTTGAGTGAAAAGCATCCTGACTATGCGGTGGCGTTTGTTGATAATCATGACACCCAGTCTGGTCAGGCGCTTGAATCCTGGATTATGGACTGGTTTAAAACCGCGGCCTATGCTTTGATTCTGCTTTATCGCTGCCAGGTTCCCTGCGTATTCCTGGGAGATCTGGAAGGTGTCCGGAAAACAAAGTCTCCTAAAGTTGCCCTGCTTGAACAGATGATGTGGATCCGCTCGCATCTGCTCGATGGACCGATCGTGGATCTGTTTGATGAAGATGCCCAGAAAGCCTGCTGGATTGCCCGCTCCAGTCATCCGGTTCTGGTGTTGTTCACCATAGGCGATGGTAAGCAGAAAACAGTGCTGTTTCCTGAATATGCCGGGCTGACTTTTGAAGATATTTCCCGCAAAGATCACACCGTCCAGATTGATCAAAACGGCCATGCCGTCTTTGACTGCACCCCAGGGTGCTGTTCAATCTATATCCTGCAAAGCGATATCGCCTGGATGAAAAAGGATCTCAAGCTCAAATAGCCAATGCAAAGAGGAAAAATGGCATAGAAAAAACCACGGTGATCAGGCCGTGGTTTTGTTTGTATACGGGTTGTGATTTAGACTGTTACGATTTTCATCATATTGGTTGAACCAGCACCTACTGGGTAACCAGCGACAACGATGATGTTATCACCATGATGGAGTCCATTTTTCAGAGCAATATTGCGAGCCAGCTGAACATCGTTCTGCTGAGTGTTCTGTACATCAGTTACAACAGGCTGAACACCGAAGACTGGAAGCAGAGAACGCTGAACTTTTTCATCAAAAGTAACGGCGATGATTGGAGCTTCTGGACGGAATTTAGCCAGACGTTTTGCGGTCAGACCGGACTGAGTGAAGGCAACGATTGCCTTGATATCCATAGCCAGAGCAGTTTCAGCTGCGGAAATGGCGATGGAGTCGGACATGTTGCGGTTGGAAGATGCAATTCCATCAGCAAGTCTGGTCTTGTAATCGATCATTGGTTCGATTGCGTCAGCAATCTTAGTGAATGTGTGTACAGCTTCAGCTGGGTAGAGACCTGCTGCAGTTTCTGCAGAAGTCATAACGGCATCTGTACCATCCATGATGGCGTTGGCAACGTCACTGGCTTCGGCACGAGTAGGTCTTGGGTTACCCTGCATACTTTCAAGCATGTGAGTAGCAGTGATAACTGGTTTACCCATTTCGTTAGCGACTTTGATCATCTGTTTCTGGTAGATTGGAACGTATTCCAGAGAAACGTTAACACCTAAGTCACCACGGGCAACCATGATACCATCAGCGACTTCAAGAATGTCGCGCAGGTTGTCGAAACCTTCCTGGTTTTCGATTTTGGCGAAAATCTGAATATCGTCTTTGCCTTCGGAGATCAGGATGTCACGAACAGCAAGAACATCTTCTTTACGACGTACAAAGCTTAATGCGATGTAGTCAACGTCGTTCTGTGCACCGAAACGTAAGTCAGCTTCATCCTTCTTGGAAAGGAATGGCATGGAGAGAACGATTCCTGGCAGGTTGCATCCTTTTTTGGATTTCAGGAAGTGTGGGTTTGCAACTACACCTTTGAAATCTTTGCCGTGGTTAACTTCAGTGATGTCAACGCGCATTTTACCATCATCCATCAGGATGAAGTCACCAGGTTTTACGTCGTTGAAGACTTCAGGAACGTTGATTGCGAATGTTTCGCGAGTTCCCATTACAGTTGGGTCGTTGACGATGGTTACAACGTCACCTTTTTCGAACTGAACGCCGCCGTTTTCGAATTCTCCCAGACGGATTTCAGGACCTTTTGTATCCAGCATGATGCCGATCGGTTTTTTGAGTTCTTTCGAAACATTGCGGATCTTCTCGATACGGGCACCGTGTTCGGAGTAGTCACCGTGTGAGAAGTTCAGACGACAGATATTCATGCCTTCGTTCACAAGTTTTTTGATCATTTCTTTGTCTTCACTGGCAGGGCCGATAGTGCAGACAACTTTTGTTTTCTTGTCCATATATATACCTCGATTGATTTCAAAACGATTCTATACCATGCTTATCTTAATTGCTCAAATCCGGACTTTTATCCCAGACGCTCAAACAAGTTTGTCAGAGGCTTTTTCGAGGAAGAAGGCATCACTAATGCTCGTTCAATTGGATAAGCTACGATCTGATTGTCTCTGATCGCTACGCATTGGCCACCGATTCCCTGCATCAGAAGGTCGATCGCTTTTTCGCCCATCTGGCTGGCGAGCATACGGTCGAATGGACATGGAGATCCACCACGCTGGATGTGGCCAAGAACAGTTGCCCGTCCGGAGAATCCGGTATTGAGGGTAACGCGTTTGGCAAACTGGTGAACATCCGTGATCTTTTCAGAAATAATCACGATTGCGTGTTTTTTCTTCTTGATCTGATCGAGATCACGAAGACGATCCAGAATATCCTGTTCATCAAATCCGCTTTCACTGGTGACTACGATTTCCGCACCGCATGCGATGCCCGACCATAAAGCCAGATCTCCGCAGCGGTTGCCCATTACTTCAACAATGGAGCAGCGGTGATGGGAGTTAGAGGTGTCACGCAGTTTATCGACCGCATCAACAACGGTTTCAAGTGCGGTCATAAAGCCGATCGTATAATCTGTGCAAGTAATGTCATTATCAATTGTACCAGGTAATCCGATACAGTTAATTCCCATATGGGTAAGTTCGAGGGCGCCGCGATAGGAGCCGTCGCCGCCAATTACAACGACCGCTTCAATGCCGCGGCGCTGCAACTGTTTAATCGCTTTTTTTCGTACTTCAATATCTTTGAACTCCGGCAGACGGGCAGATCCAAGTACAGTTCCGCCGCGTGTCAGAATCTCACTCACGGATTCAGTTGTCAAAGGTTCAATGTAACCTTCTACCATTCCTTTGTATCCGTTATAAATGCCAAAAACTTCCAGTCCTGCATTGATTCCGATACGGGTAATTGCCCGTACAGCCGCATTCATTCCAGGAGAGTCGCCACCGGAAGTCAGAACACCGATTCTTTTAATCATCTTTAGTCCTCCGTCTTTTCAGATCCTCAGATATGAATCGCAGGAATAGCCCTGCGATCTGCTTTGTTGTCCTAATTCTAACATACTTCCGACATCCTGATTTTCCTCTCTTTTCATTCGCCGCTTATTTTTCACCCACAAAAAAATGCGACCTTTTTATGCTTGAAGCAAAGGGTCGCAGTTCAGTTCTTTTTCTGTTCAGGCACAGACTAAAGGTAGATCAGAAATCCAGAGAATAGCCAGAGATCTTTACTTTTTTTGGTCATTTTTATCCTAGATCCGCCAGAAGAATCTCGTAATCTTGTTCAGGTTTTACCTTTTCGTAAGCCTTCTCAATTTTACCGTTTTCATCGATCAGATAGGTCGTACGCACAGTCCCCATGACCTTCTTGCCGTACATCGTTTTTTCTTTGAGTACGTCATAGGCCCCGAGCACCTTGCGCTCCGGATCGGCCAACAGCGTAAATGGAAGTTCGTACTTCTTTTCGAAGTTGGCATGAGAGCGCACGGTATCTTTGGAGATGCCAATGACTTTGGCATGCTTCTCAAGAAACTGTGGATATGCATCCCGATAGGCACACGCCTGTTTTGTGCACCCACTTGTGTTGTCTTTGGGATAAAAATAGAGAATCACTTTCTGACCTCGAAAATCAGATAAGGAGACGGGATTTCCATTCTGGTCTGGCAATGTGAATTCCGGAGCCAGAGTTCCTGGTTCTAACATCGGTTTCCTCCTTCTTCCCTGTAAGAGCAGGGATTAAATAACATCTTGAGCGAGCCGTTCCGTCCTTTTTCAAAGACGGCCAGCCAAAAAGAAAGACAGTCAATGACTGCCTTTGTCTTTTATCGGTTCTTCTATTCTTTCTATTCTCCAAGAGAAGCGAAATTTTCAGCGCGTTCTTCTTCATGAGCCTGAAGAGCACGGAAAGCCTCGGCCATGCTTTTTACATTGTTGGTTTCCAGCATTTTAATGTAGTCGTTACGCATATCCAGAGGAATGACGATTGGAGCCTGTCCAGCACTGATCAGCATAGAGTTGATCAGGATACGGCCTGTCCGTCCGTTTCCATCTGTGAATGGATGAATATTTTCAAACTGAATGTGCAGATCGGCAACATCTTCCATCGTGAAGCCATTTTCAACGAATTCGTTGTAGCGGCGGATGAAGTCCTGCAGGAAGTCGTCAATTTCATCTGGTCCTGGGAAAACTTTTGTCGAACCGGATACATGAGCCGGATCTTCACGATAGGCACCGCCAAACAGAATATTTTCATTGACGGCATCGTTTTCCATAATTAAGAACTCTTCAGTTAATGGAACGTTGTGGCTGACACGATCCAGCATGATTCCCAAGGCTTTTTTATGGTTGATTGCCTGATGAATTTCTTTGGCATTGGCATTGATCGGGCAGTGGTTGGAATCGAAAGTCAGTGCATAGGTTTCATTCTTTGTCAGAGTGCTTCCTTCGAGCGCGTTGGAGTTATAAATCGCGCGGGTCATAAAATCTTCGTAGTAGCTCTGGTTGTTTTTCAATAAATCTCGAACATCCATATCATTTTCTCCTTAAATAACTCTAAGCATCATTATAAAGGCAAAAGTTCCCGGCTGAACATAACAAACCAAATTTTCCGGTTTTCTATTGTGACTTTTCGGTGCTTTGTCCAGTAATTTTACCGAATTAGATTTACATTTCAATCTGTTTCTCCAACCTTTGCCATCAACGTACCATAATTGACCGATTTTCAAAGATTTTAGAGGCCGCAATACCTCACCCCCATCTTCTGCGAGCTGACCTATGCCTTACAACCGGTTTTCCTTCTGGAAAATCCGTCGCCATCTTAGAGCTTTCAAAACTGAAAGGGCCAAAAATCAACACAATCAGGCGCAGTGGGCCGATACTCTGACAATCGGCAGATCAAAAAAAATGCCGACAGTTAAAGAAACACGAAAATGCAAAACAAAGAAGACCAGGCTGATCGATCTGACCTGATCTGATAAAGAAATCTGATAAAGAAATCTGATCGAGAAACCTGATCTTGTTGATCTGAATCAGGATGGATTCTGGATGCAGGCAGAAAAAAAGAAGACCCCCAATGGATCTTCGAATCTTACGCATCTGTTTTCCAGACTTAATGTTCATTCAATAAGAATCGGGCATACTTTCTTTTGATCAAAGAGCACGCTTTAAAAAAGCTGCAGGCAGATGGCATTTGATTTGCGCTGGTTCTGCCGTTTTGATCCCAATAATCTCAGTCATTTTGTTTTTATATTTTCTTAATTTCTGAAACAATTAAAACAAATTTTTATTGCATGCAAGGGACTTATGAATAAACCGCTCTGTTTTTAACAGCAGTAAAAATCTGAGAGAAAGAAGAGTTATCGAACCTATATATAAAGAGATTTTGGTAAGATTCAAAAGATATCTCTCATCACATTTTATGGGATTTTTTCATACAAAAGATTAGTTATATACAGATCTTTTTAATATGATTTTAACGAATTTTGTAAAGTTATTTGCTTTGCTTTATCACACTTTTCAGATATAAATCTTCTGTATGTCTTTAGATAAAGCGGATATCGTCACCTAAAAGATAACGAAATAATATAAATATTTTAAAAAAGTTATTGCATCTTTACCCGAGTAAGGTCTAAGATAAAGATGCAATTAAGAAAGACAATCACAAAATCAATTCACAAACTTAGGAAAGTTTTGGAGGAAAATTTATGAATAATGCCGTATTGTTTTACACTTCACCAGGATGCGCAAGCTGCCGCAAAGCCAAAAAATGGCTCGAGGACAACCACATCAATTTCGTCGAGAAGAACATTTTCTCCAACTTATTGTCCGAAGCTGAAATCAAATATCTGCTTTCCCGTTGCGAAAACGGAACAGAAGACATCATTTCGACTCGCTCAAAAGCGTATCTCACATTAAAAGACAACCTGGATGACATGTCGATCGCCCAGCTCACCCGTTTTATCCAGCGTAACCCTTCTATTTTAAAACGACCGATTATGCTCAGCGAACGCAACATGGTTGTTGGTTATGACGATGATGAAATCACAGCTATGGTTCCAGTATCCCGCCGCAAAGACGAACTCAACCGGATCGAAGCTTCTATCATTTCAGCTGACCTGTCTTTAAGCTCTGTTACCCGTAACCTGTAACCCTTACAATCCACATCCCGAATTCATAAATATAAAGGTTCCTGATCCAGGAGCCTTTTTATTTGTCTATCCGCTTCAGGCACTTATAGGATACAAAACCCCTCTCAACTTTCAAAGGATGATGCATACATTCCATCCAGTTTCCTGACAATCAAGAGGACATCAAAAAAACGCCATCCAGACGGATAGCATTTTTTTGATGTGTCCAATAAATAGTGCATTTGACTTTATTTACAGTCATTTAACCATTTCGCCAGTTTTTTGCCCACTAAGCATTCAAATCACATTCTGCAATTCCTCACACACTTCCCCACCTTCAACATTTTTGGCCAGATCTTTGTTGGATGGGAAATTTTGGCTGAATCTGCCCGGAATCTCTTTGATTTGACAGGTCTGCAGCAGCTCCTGCATCAGAATTCTGGCACAGAAATGCCGATACAAAAGCTGATTTTGAGTAAAATGTCCGTCCCTGTCAGACATTTTCACTCTCAAACATGGTCATTTTGCTTTCCAAAATCGGTGGTCTGTTTTCATCCCTCAGCATTCCCACTGCCTGTCAAAAGAGATGAGCAGGATCATTGGAAAACAACTCAAAATCCATAATCAGGGTGGTGTTCATCGAAGCATTCTACTTTTCCAAAGAAGCTCTTCGATCCATCGGGATCGACAATCATACCGCCCTGTTCTTCAATGGCATAAATCGGTTTAGGCTTTGCGGCATAGGCCTGATTCATGCCTTCTTTTTGAATTCGTGAATGATGGTAATGGACTTCGACATCAAAATCTTCCAGCCAGCCAATCCCTTTCTGCCAGGAGAATTCCGGATAATCTTCATCCGGCGTGATGTGATAATCGGCCAGCTGAACCATGGCTCCAGCGGAATATCCGATAATGAGTCCCTGATAGTCTTTCAATACCTTTTTCAGTTTCTTTTCCCGGATCCGTTTCATCATCAGATCTGGTGCCCCGCCAGTCAGAAGCAGAATATTGGAGTTTCGGATCGAATCCTGCATCTTGATGGGATCATCCGTAAAATAGTTGACCCAGTGAACCTGATTTTCCTTGAGTCCATACCAGAAGAACACATCGGTATTGGATCGATACCAGATCCCCTGTCCCTTTTTATATTGTTTGTTCCAGTCCGTAAGGGTTTTCGTATCATCAAAGAAGCTGAATGCCAGCACGCAGACTTCATCTTCCGGTGCAATGAGGCGTTTTAAAGCCGGGCGGCACCACTTTTCATCAATCATGGATGTATTCATCAAAACATGCGTGCGGACTGGGCCCTCATTTTCTTTCAATGCAGCCAGGGCTGGATCCAATCGGTCCACAGGCAAAATCCAGGGATTGGCATGAGAACAGTTTTCAAAAACCTGCCACTGTACTTTGGGCAGATCTTTACGATCCATGACCAGATCCACAGAATCAGGCAGTGCCTTGCCAAAGACCAGGTCCGCATTGTTTGGCAGAGTAAAAATCCGATCTTCGAATAACAGAGCGAACAAAGCTGGATCAAAAGCCTCATCCATTTCGTTTGTCTGGCCCTGTTGTTTTCCTGCATCCTGTTCTTTGTTTTGTCTGGAAGAGGATGATGGATCCAAATCCGTCGACTCGATCTTTTTAGAAGATTCATTCCATTCAAACCAGGCTCTGAGTGCTTTTGCCTGATCTTTATGATAGCGACTGATCAGTTTCATTTTGTTGGTGCAGGCCTTCTTTCGTACAGCCAGAACTGCCTGGCTGTGATCCTCTGCACCTCCCTCCTTTCCGCTCATCGATGGAAGCACAATCTTACGGCCGCAACGGGCGAAAAATTTTTGCATGCTGGTTTTCATTGTATTTCCCTCTGCTTCTTTTGACAAAACATTCAAATCTTCACCTGAACCTTCTTCATTCCAAAACGTTTCAAACCGCACTTTTCAGTCGTCCTGGTCATCTGTCATAGTCTTACAGTCACAAAGCCAGCACCATTTATTCGATTCAGGGCCAGTGGTTTCATCAGAAAATTCACTTCGTAGCCCCTGGCTGCCCGCTCTTGAAAAAAATGACAAAAAGGGTTGCATCGAATTCGTGGTGATGGTATTATCAATGAGCACTTGGGGTGTTAGCTCAGCTGGGAGAGCGCATGGCTGGCAGCCATGAGGTCAGGGGTTCGATCCCCCTACGCTCCACCAATGTGTAGATTCAGCACATAGACGATTGTCTATGTGCTTTTTTATTTATTTTTTAATGTCTTAACAGGATGATTCAGTCTGCTTCGGCCTCATAGGTCAGGCTGTTTTTTGTGGCCTGTTTTGATTGGATACCAGCAAGCAAAGAGGCCAAATTCTTCAAACTTCGCTTTTTTCGATCCACCGGAAAACCAAAAAACGCCAGAAAGCCGGAAATCAGGTGCTCCTGGGTACCGTCAGGAAACTATTTCTGGCTGTTCTAGCGATAGGTTTCAAGCAGATACTGCCAGGAAGGCATGCGGTTTCGCAGTTCATCCCAGGCAGGCATTTTCATTTCCGGTTTGCGGGCCCGGATTTTTTCAAAAGCTTCATCCATGGCTTTGATCTCCGCTGCTGCAGTGGCGCAATGATCGGTCACCATCAATCGGGCAAAAGGTGATCTGGCAGCTACATGGAACAGGCAGGTGTTGATTTCACTTTTCAATCCATTTTCTTCGATCTCTAAATAACTCGAATCAAGACCATATCCACAGGAACCAAGCAGTTCATACCCGCTGCGCACTGCATCCATGGCCAGACGAAAATCAGCACTGGATACCTTCCGTAAATCGCAATTATATAAATAGGAAAGATAAGCCAGCGGAAGCATGAAGACACCATGACACTTGAGCCAGTCATCCATATTTTCTTCCCAGTTCAGTTCAAATTTCGTTTTCTGGAAAGCCCGTTCTACCATATTGCGAACCAGCTTTGGCGTTCGAGATCCAGAAAGACCGATCGTCATCGATCCCGCTCCCACATGCGCTGTGCGAATCTGACTTCTCTCCCGATGGCCTCCAAAGGCCGGAAACGCAAACAGAACTGTTTTGGGATGCTCGGTAAAACGCAGAATCTCCTGGCGGGTAACGGTCGGTCCAAAATTATTGCCAACCAGAACGACAACCGAACTGTTGACTTTACAAAGGTCATCAAAGATCGACTGAAGCTGGCCAAACTGAACCGCCGCAAAGACCAGATCATATTTCTCATCCCCGATCGAATCGATAATTTTGGGATGATCGCAGGTAGTCTTGCGCTGGAGGACGTGATGCAAAACAAGCCCTCGGTAATCTAGGTTCTGTTTTCGTTCTCCTCTGGCCAGAATCGTCACTTCATTGCCGGCACTGTATAAAACATGCGCCAGATAGCTGCCGATAATCCCAGCCCCATAAATCAGAATCCGCATAGGCTTCCCCTTTCAACTCTAATCCTGATCGTCATAGTTCTTTTTAAAACCATCGAACCTGACAATCCATCCAATACACTATCCGATTTTAATGCAAATGCCTATGGGAAATTTCTTCGATCATGGTGATTTTAAAATTTCCCTATCTTCTGCTTTTCTTCTTCCAAATTGTGCTTTTCCAGATACTCTGAAACAGGAAGATGAACACCAGAAAGCCACAATTGCCCACAACTATAGATCAGCTCCAGAATCATTCCATTTTCCAGCCGGTCTGCATCCTTCCACGTAGCCTGGATTGGCGGCAAAACTTCCATCAATAAATTGATGATCATTCCATGCGTGACGACCAGGACATTCTGACCAGAATTCACCCGGGCAATCGCATACAGACTGGCGATCGCCCGGCTGGCGGCATGTTGAAATGTTTCTCCGCCATATTCTATTGCCTGCTGATTCCACTTCGCCGGATCCAGCACAAATCCCTGTATGCCGTCCATTTTTCCTAACGTCATCTCCCGCAGGCCTGCTTTCTCCTCCGTTGGAAATTCACCATGGACCAGTAAATCCAGTGTCTGCCTGGCGCGGCCAAGATCGCTTGAATATCCATACGCAAACTGAAGATGGCGATTCTCCAGCCAGTCTCTGACAATCAAGGCTTCTGCTTTTCCCCGCTCAGTCAACGGCGAATCGAGCCAGCCCTGACTTTTTCCCTTCTGGTTCATCACCATCTGGCCATGCCGGACCACAAACAATCGTACTGACATTCTTTTCTCTCCCTTTTCAGTTTTCCTGCTGCTTTCTATTATCTGCTTCTTTTGCCTCTTTCAAAACTGTCTTCAAATCCAAAATGACTGCAGACCAGTTCAGTCCATACAAATGCCTCTATAAAAACAGCGGCCAGGCTGTCTGAACAGTCTGGCCTAATGAGCATAGTTTGGAAGACGATGAGGCAATTCGATTGCTTCGGCAATCATTTTGGGGTGCAGAATACGGCGTTCTGCATAGAGAGTATCTTCTGCTTTCGAGCTGAGTTCAGCCACTTCAGACAGATCCCATTCTTCTGGAAACAGGAATTTTTTCTGTTCTTCAAGAGGCATGCGGCGGAAGTTACGATTTGGGACGAAACGGTTGCCCGCTTCGAGAACACCCCAGTGAATCCGTTTAGAGTAACATTTTCCGGTTAAAGGATTACTTACGGTAGGTTGAGTACTTGCATAGCGATATCCGCGGAATTCATGAACACGCATGCGGTACTGAGTAAGAGGATCAGGTTTTCTAGACATGGCTATTCTTCACTCCTTGTCAGTCTGGCAGGAGTCAAGGCCTTCCTGCCGGTTTCTGACAAAACCAGGTCCGGTTGTCAGTAAAATGGCGCCTTCAACATACAACCCAGACTGTGGTTTTTTCTTTTGACTTTCTTTATACACAGTTTAATACAAGTGCAAAGGGATTTTCCACATCTTTTTCAATTTTTTTGCTTCACATAATCGAAATTCTGTGATTTTTTATCCGTTTTTATTGATACCGAGAAAGAATTGTATGAATTCAACATTAAAATTGCATTTATATCCTGTTAATTTCTTTAATACAGCGTATCTAATTCAGCCAATATAAAGGGCTTTATATGACTATTTATCTTTATACATCTTATGCTGATCAGGAAATGATTCTGTTATCTGTACATTTATCCGAAAACATTCCATCCGATCGTTCGTATTTCATATACAATAACTTCATTTATGTATTCATCTTAAGTACGTTATTAAAATTCTTTATGCAATATTTAGATAAATATCGCACCTGAAAAAGGAGTCCTGATGCTGTTTTTCTGGTATCCTTTTTTCAAAAAAAGTCATTTTTACGCCAGATTTCCGACCTTTGTCATTGTAAATCTATTAGATTACGATCTTGATTTACAGAGTAAGACATTCTGCATCGTTCAGAATCCATACTGCCTTCAACCAACAGAAATCGATATTCGTTTCTGATCTTGAAGATTCTGGATGGCTTACAGATAGGAAAGCGTTTGAGAAATGAAATTCAGCCGCAGGAATATGCCTCTATACAGGCTCTCGACAGTCTCAAAAATAAAGTTTGGAAAAAGTCGCGCATAATTCACACATAGGCAAAATAAAAACCCCATATCCGCTTAAGATATGGGGGTTATGTGCATATGGTGGAGATGGCGAGAGTCGAACTCGCGTCTAAGCAATGTCCCACGAATCAACGTTTACAGCTTAGTCTGCCAGAATTCCATCAGACTTGGACAGACACAATTCCTGATGGTTTGACTGTAGGATTTTCGTCCGACAGATCCAGTCGGTCTGTCAGCTTATCCTCTTTGTGCTAGTGATCTGAACTAGAAGAGAGCGAACTCGTTCAGAAAAGCTGCAGAACGATTAAATGTTCAATTAAGCAGCAAAGGCAACAGCACCGTTGTAGTTGGTGCGGCCAAAGTTAAAGTTGTTAGCGTTTATTTTGAATGATTTTTAACGGAATCACCCGGCTGTAGTTGAGTCCAAACAATTACTCATCGAATGCCAAAAACATCCCCACGTGATTACTTTGGATAATTATTTTACCGCAATTTTCGATTAAGTCAACAAATTCAGCACCGATTTTTAGGCTTTTCGTGGGCTGTACCTCCCTGTTATTTTAGTTATTTATGCCATTGATTTTCACGATACTTAAAACAGATTTTAATGATCAACAGTCCTGATCAGACATCCCAGTCAACTTTTTATGGTCATTTCTTAAAACTGCCATCCGAAAAGAGAAAAAGCACAGCCTCTTCCTTTCCCGCTTTCCATAAGTAAACTCTCGATCGAGTTCTGTGGACCGATCGCAATTTGCTGCAATGGAAAAGAGGAAAATAGACTGCACTTAAATTTCGGTTTGAATCTTTCGAATCTGAAGGATGATTGACTTAATAGCGGATCTTCATGGCTTTCTGGATTTCCCGCTGTGCATCACGGGTCTTGGCACTTTCCCGTTTATCGTGGAGGTTTTTACCACGAGCCACCGCAATTTCCAGCTTACAAAGACCATGAGACAGATAGATCTTTAAAGGAACCAGTGTCATTCCTTTTAAACGGACCTGCTGGTCCAGTTTCAGGATTTCCCGTTTGTGCAATAACAGACGGCGGTCCCTGGTTTCATCATGATTAAAACGGTTGCCAAACTCATAAGGAGAAATGTGCATTCCCTTTAAGGTCGCCTGTCCATCGCGAATAGAGATGTAGGCGTCCTTGAGCTGGACTTTTCCTTTGCGGACACTTTTAATTTCAGTTCCTTTCAGCTCCAGACCGGCTTCATAACGGTCGAGCAGTTCATATTCATGTCTGGCTTTCCGGTTTTCCGCAATCACCTTGATGCCTTTTTCATTGGTATTCTGCATGACTTGCCTTTCTGCTGCTGACAGCACTCATCCTTGCCCTTCCTTACCGCTAAAACCATAAGGAAGCAGGAATCTCTTGGTTTTCCATTATAGCAGAAGTCTTCTCAAACCGGTCAATCGGCCTGAGATTTCTAATCCTGTGCGTGTTTGTCCTTTCGAAAAAGAGTCTGGCTGGATGATAGAAAAATCATTGAGATAAGTTTTTGAAGGACATATGCAATGAAATGATCCAAGATTCATGATGATTTTGTTTTCTGCAAATAAAAATGGAGAAGCTCCCGCTTCTCCCGAATCCATTTTTCTGATTTTTGATTGTCAGTCAATCGGGAAATCAGGCATCCCGTTTCTCGCAAGGTACATACACCAGTTCAATGTCGTAGCCCAGGGCTTCCATCATCTGGATGAAGGTTCTGTTGAGTAAACCATCTTTCTTCTTGATGATACGGTTAACATACTGGGACGTTGTGCCAATCTTAGAACCGAGGCGTTCCTGGGTATATCCACCTTCGAGAATTTTAACTTTAATGTCGACTTCAATATTATTTTTGACCATAAAGCTGTTTTCTCTCCTCGTCATTAATACTACCCTGAACCCCACAAAAATCAATAAGAGATTTGCATGAAGTCAAAAACTATGCTATTTTCGCTGTTTTCGGGCATAAACTCCACGAATTTTGTGTGATATCTTCATGTTTCGTTCCCATAATCGAGAAAAGATATTCAGATACTTTCATATCTGAATATCTTTATTGGACCAAGCGATTCGTGTCGTATCATGATCGGATACAAACTAACCCATCAATTTTTCACGGTCAATCAGCTTGCGTCTTAGTCGCAATATGAAAGAATAAATAATTTCATCTGTTTTTCAGAAGATGTACAGGCTTTCGTTCCGTTTTTTGGCAGAAGCTCAGAATCCCACCTGCAAAATACTCTCTTCAATCTCGCTTTTCTTGTCTTCAGTTTTGCAAAGTCATCCGTTTTCTGATTCCAGGCAGGCTATTTAAGATCGTTCATTCCTGCATGCGCGGAAACAAAAAACGCACCATAATTTTGGCATAATTTCGTCAGAATTTTACATGTTTTATGGATCGATCGGAGCCGATGAACACCTTCATTGGATTTCGTGACCTGATCCATGAACAAAGAATCGCAAAGGACAGATTTCAAATTCGTTCTGAACGTACCAGAACTGACTAGTGG
>Belle_p2__coassemble_1511_pt1 | contig 28759 bp, 24 predicted proteins | sample Belle_p2__metabat2_high_PE_033 | metagenome-assembled genome bin Belle_p2
CTATAGAGATCCAGAAAAAAGACAGAAGAGAAGGGAGCAGAAGCTGTGCTCAGTTCGGATCCAGACCCATCTTCCAGAAAGCCATGGGAAAAAAAGAATTTACTTAATTTCTATTTTTTCAGCAAATTAATCGTAAAATTAAGCTTAAAATGCTTAATTATTCTGTTGACGCTGATTTTTGAAATCGCTATCCTGAAAACGAAGAGACAATCTGGCCTGCCGATTCAACCCACTCTCTGATCGAATCTGTTGGACAAGGCCAGAGAATCCAGAGCCAGAATATGGCCGGAAAGGAAAATCATGCTTTGTAAAAACATTCCACTCAACAAGACTGCGTATGTGGAAACTTACATTCTCAACAATACGAAAGAATACAACGTGGGCAAAAGAAAGCCGCTTGTGCTGGTCATCCCTGGCGGCGGATTCGCGTTTACATCGGATCGTGAAGCGGAACCCATTGCCTTACGCTTTAATGCGATTGGCTGCCATGCGGCCATTCTCTGGTATACCGTCATGGATCAGGTCATGAATGTGCCAAGAAATGCGGTGATTGAATGCATGAAGGCAGTGGCTTACTTCCGTGAACATGCAGATGAATATCTGATCGATACGAAAAACATCATTGTCTGCGGCTTTTCCGCTGGCGGCAATGTCGCTTTAAATGCCGCCACTCAATGGCAGGAAGCCTGGCTTGATGAAGAAACAGGTACGACACCCGAACAGCGTAAAGTCGATCTTTGCATCGACTGCTATGGTGCCTGTCAGTTTATGGCCGCAAAACCAGGCGATCGTCAGGGATTTGCAACGGAACTGTTCAAAAATCCAATGACCGTCAATGAACGCTGGTTTGGCGTGGATGATCCAACCCCTGAACAGGTCAAAGCGATGAATCCGATTCACCATATCGATCCAAAGTATTGCGGACCCATGTTTATCTGGCATACTGGAGAAGATCAATATGTTCCGGTAGAACAGGCTCTGGATCTGGCCAGTGCTTTATGCAAAGCCAAAGTTCCTTTTGAACTGGTCATTTACGAAAAAGGAGAGCATGGTCTGGCCAATGCAGACCGGACAACTGCCCGCAAGGACAGCCATTTCAACAGCCATGTTGGCAGATGGTTTGATCAGTGCGCCGAGTGGCTGGCTCCGTACATCGACTATCCAGAAAATCTCTATGGTCTGAAAGCCAAAGGAACACCGACTTCAGGCGTACGCGACTGACGGATACGTGACTGAACGATCAGGTGGATGAGAGATAAATTCTGTCAGTCCACAACAGGACAGATAGAGGATGTAAAGCTGCCTGGAATTCTGATTCAGGTAAGAACAGAGAGAATAAAACTGTCCATTTCAATGCTTCCCACGTTTTAACAAAATCTTGCTGGAAGCGTTGACATTCAAGAAAATGGGTTTATAAAATAAGGATGTAAACGAAATAAGGCTTGTAACTTCTCCGGAAGGCTTTCCCAAATTCGTTCGAAAAACGGCTCAGAATTGAAGTGTGTTTTTTGATGCGGATTTTTGAAAGGCAGACGGAGAAGTTTTTTTATATCCAGGCCAACCATAGGGGACTTTGAAATTTTGAAGACCCAGAATCAGACAGACGATCAAGGATCGAAGGAGAGAAGAGTATGTTCAATTTTTTCAAAAAAGAAGAGTTTAAAATTGTCAGCCCAACGGATGGAACCCTGATTCCTTTAGGTGAAGTGCCAGATCAGATGTTCTCCCAGAAAATGATGGGGGATGGCTTTGCGGTGATTCCTGCTGCAAACACCATCGTGGCTCCATTATCTGGAACCGCTGAAAGTGTCTTCCCAACCGGTCATGCGGTTGGCATCAAAACCAAAGATGGCATTGAATGCATCGTCCACATCGGTCTGGATACAGTCGAACTCAATGGGGATGGTTTCCGTCCACTCGTTCATCAGGGGGACAAAGTCAAAGCCGGCCAGCCGATCGTCGAAATCGAACGCCAGAAAATCGAAGACAAAGGCTATCAGACCGTAACGATGGTTGTTTTCCCAGCTGGCTACGATCATGCCTTTAACTTAGGCAAAAAAGCAACCAATGCTGGTGAGGTTCTTGTCAAATGATGCCCCCCTCCAAACCGGTTTTTAACCCATACCTGCCGTTATGGGAGTTTGTTCCCGATGGCGAACCGCATGTTTTTGGAGACCGGCTCTACGTGTATGGATCTCACGATATCTATGGCGGAGCGATCTATTGCGAAGCCCCTTATACCGTCTGGTCTGCACCACTGGCTGATTTATCAGACTGGACCTGCCATGGCGTAACGTATACCGGACTGGAAGATCCATTCAACGATACAAAGAAACGCCGTATGTTTGCGCCCGATCTTTGCGAAAAGAACGGAAAATACTATTTGTATTATGGTCTGGATACAGCGGATACAATTTCTGTGGCTGTTGCCGATCAACCTGAAGGTCCGTTCCATTTCTATGGCTATGTTCATTATCCGGATGGCACTGTCTGGGGCAAAAAGCCTGGTGAACATAAGTGTTTTGATCCAGGAATTTTTGTGGATGATGATGGGCAGGTGTATCTGTATTCCGGCTTCTCCACTTCTTTTGAAGTGATGGAGCGCATCCGCAAAAAACTCCCACCAGAGATGTTGGAAGGATTTTCAATGACGTTAGATGGCAGCGATGTTGTCCGGCTGGGTGAAGATATGTTGACTATCGAAGAGGGACCGTACCCATGTCTGCCTGGTGTAGAAAACTCAGCGGGCACAGGCTTTGAAGGCCATGAATTCTTTGAAGCTTCCTCCATGCGCAAGTTCAACGGCCGCTACTATGCGATTTATTCCAGTGTCAATGGCCATGAACTTTGTTACGCCATGTCGGATAATCCAATGTCAGGCTTTGAATATAAAGGCGTTCTGCATTCCAACGGGGATTTCGGTCTTACCGAAGATGGTCAGCCGGAATTTAACTATGCCAATAACCATGGTTCGGCAATCGAACTCAATGACAATTACTACATTTTTGGCCATCGCCATACCGGAAGAAGCCAGTACCAGCGCCAGGGTGTTGCGGAAAAACTGATCATGAATCCGGATGGAACGTTCAATCAGGCTTTGATGACTTCCTGTGGTCTTAACGATGGACCGCTGGCTGCCCAGGGTGAATTTCCGGCTTCCATTGCGTGTGTTTTAAAAGGACCAAAGGGTGCAGTCAAAGCGGATGAAAAGACAGACTATTCGCTTTCCCCTGTGATCTTGCTTGAAGATGGTGTTTCCTATGTGGCCAACTGCCAAGAAGGATCTATCGTTGGCTATCGGTATTTTCAGACGGATCCACAAAAACGTCATGTAGATCTGGAGCTTGACGTGCGAAATCTGACCAATGAGCCGGCAATTGTTGAAATCAGCTTCACCCCAGATGGAGAAGCTGCAGCGGCTCTTGAGGTTGAACCAACAATGTGTGAAAATTTATCTGAAAAGAGAGACTCTCTGAATCTGGAAAAATCTGATTCGGATTGTACTCAAAAAAGATTTCAAACGGTTCATACTGGATTAGATTTACCTGAAGAAGCCTTCGCCTTGTATTTCCGGGTGAAAAAGGGCGGGCCAATCGACCTTTTTGGATTCAAATTGAGCTAAACATTTGACTTAATTTTTCTGAATTAAGCAAAATTAAAGAAAAAAATTAAGTTAAATTTACTTAAATTATGTGTTGACAGCGGTATCAAATCCGGATATTCTAAAGATGTCCTCAGGGAAACATAAAGAGGAGTGAGACAAACAGAATGAAAGTCGTTCGAAATATCAATAACAACGTTGCTGTATGTCTCGATGATCAAGGTCACGAACTGATTGCGATCGGCAAGGGGATCGGGTTTAAAAAAGCCCCCTATGAAATCTCCCTGGACCAGATTGATGAGACATATTACAATCTGGACTCTCATTACAAGTCTCTGTTGACGGAAATCTCCCCAGAGATTCTGGACCTGGCGATGAAAATCACCAATAAGGGTCAGCGGTATCTGGGAATTCAGATCAAGCCAGCCTTTGTCTTCGCACTGGCCGACCACATTCACAGCTGTATCAAAAATGCACAGGCGGGGCTCATATTGAGTAACCCAATGGCAAATGAGATCCGGCATTTATATGAACGGGAATACCGTTTAGGTCAGTGGGCAGTGAAGATGATGGAAAAAGCCGGGAAGGTCAAACTCCCCAGCAGTGAAGCTGGCAACATTGCCCTGCATTTTCTCAACGCAGCGCAGACGATGAATGAAGCAAGAAAAGATGATACAGAGCGGTTTGTCGATGATATCACCGATATCATCGAAAGTGAGATGAATCTCATTATCGACCGCAACAGTCTCAACTATTCCCGCTTCGTCACCCATCTGAAATATGTTCTCAAGCGTTCCAATGCGCTTGATAAGGAAAATTCAGAAAACGCGCGGATGTTTGATGAAATGTATGAGCAGTACCCAAATCTTCAAAGCACGATTCAGAAAATAAAAACTTACATAACGGGTGAACTTGGTGTAGAGCCTTCGAAAGAAGAACTGCTCTATCTGATGATCCACCTCAACCGTTTATGTTCAGGAGAAGGATTGTAACGAAAGGCTTAACCTGGCTCCTGTTCAAAGTTCATAGCTTGTTTAGGCATGTCTGTGCACTTTGAACAGGAACCAGGTTTTTTTCTCAGATGAAAAGAGCGCGCATTGGAGTCTGAGAGATATATCTATTCAAACCAGATCCGATCTGGCAAGGGCCTGATGATCGAGTCATCGATCCATTCACAACCTGCTTACCTGCCTGACTGGCCGAAGTAAGCACGCTTTACCTGCATCACCTGTTTTATCCATATCTGCTTTACCCACATTGCTTCACGTCATGAAAATCATGACCAGCCTAAGAGAAAAGAAAATCAGGAGGAACTTATGGCTAAGTATACCGAAATGTGTACCTCGATTCTCGAAAACGTTGGTGGTAAGGAAAACCTCACCGGCGCCGTACACTGCATGACCCGTCTTCGTCTCAACTACAAAGACAAATCCAAAATCCAGATGGACGATGTGAAAAAGATCCCTGGTGTTCTGGGCGCTCAGTTCTCTGGCGAACAGTTCCAGATCATCATTGGTCAGAACGTATCGGACGTTTATCCTGAATTCTGCTCCATGAGTGGTCTTGGCGCTGCGGCTGCCATCGACGAAAACCTGGATGGACCAAAAGAACCATTCAGCTGGAAATCTGTTCCGAATAAAGTCCTAGACTACATCTCCGGATCGATCGCACCAATCCTGCCAATCATGATGGGTGCCGGATTCTTCAAACTGTTCTACTCCCTGCTTGGGCCATCCATGCTCAACTGGTTCCCGGAAGAAAGCCAGCTGATGCAGTTGTTATACATCGTTGGTAACGCTGGATTCTACTTCATGCCAGTCTTCGTTGCCTATGGTGCAGCTAAAAAACTGAATACCAGCATCCCACTTGCTTTACTGCTTTCCACTTTATTGATTGACCCGAACATCCTGGAAATTGTATCGGCTGGTGAACCATTCAATGTTTATGGATTCATCCCAATGCAGCTCAACAACTATACACAGTCTGTTCTGCCTTCTTTATTGACAGTTTGGGCTCTGATGTATGTCAACAAGTTCTTCCAGAAACATATTCCAACAAGCATTAAGGTCATCGGCGTTCCATTCTGTACTTTAATTGTCATGGTTCCATTGATGTACTGCCTGCTGGCTCCTGTTGGAAATACCATTGGTCTTGGTCTTGCTAAATTCTTTGAAGCTTTATACAACTTTGCTGGTCCTGTTGCCATTGCCATTATCGGTGCTTTCTGGCCGTTCATGGTTGCTACTGGTATGCATGTTGCTGTTGTTCAGATTGCTTTACTCAACCTCACAACCATGGGTTACGACCCAATCGTTCTGGCTGGTGCTAACATTGCCAACTACGCTCTGATGGGTATGGCCCTGGCTTTCTTCTTAAGAACGAAAGGTCAGACCAGACAGATGGCCGGTGCCAACGTTATTACTCTGATTGTCGGCGGTATTTCCGAACCAACTCTGTTTGGTGAACTGCTCGTCAATAAAAAAGCCATGATTTCTCAGATCGTTGGTGGTTTCGTCGGTGGTCTGATCGGCGGCCTGATGGGTGTTGCTGTTTATACCATGGGTGCTTCCAATTTCTTAACCGTTCTGCAGTATGCCGGCGGTCCTGCTTCCAACTTCACAAGTGCATGCATTGCCTGCGCAGCCGCGTTTATCTGCTCTCTCGGTACTGGTCTTGTCCTGGGCTTTGGTGAAGGCAAAGTTGAAGCTGACTGGAAAGCAAAAAAAGCCAGCGTTCGTAACGGTAAGAAAAGCAACGCCGTTGAAGACGACGAAGAAGAAGCTAAACCTGCAAAAATCTAATTGAAAACTGAACGTTCCACTCAGTTCTACACTTCCTGAACTGTGCAATTCCAATCCTTCCTGTCAGCTCTGGCCGGAAGGTAGAGGAAGGATCATAAAAAAGGTTCAAGGAAACTCGAAATTCCTTGAACCTTTTCTTTCTGTTTGAAATGAATCAAAATTATTTATATATTATTGAAATAAATTTATAAAACGACTAAGAAATATTGAAGAGTCGATTCCGGACATTCAATCCTGGAAATTCAATTGTGAAGAAATCAGGCCGAATCCCGGATGATCAGTTTGCCATTGATCTGTACATTCACGGTTTCCTTATATTTATTCTGGATCACATTCAGAAGCAGGGAAGCAGCGCACATTCCCATAAACCCCTTGGGGATGTGGTAGGTCGAAAGCGGCGGCTGGGCAATGGAAGAATAGGACAGGTTGTCAAAACCGATGATGGCTACATCTTCCGGAATACGATAACCCACTTCTTTAAACGCCCGCATGGCCCCCAGTGCAATCTCATCATTGTCCGCAAAATAGCAGCGGGCAATCGGTTCGCCATTCTTTAAGATCGCCAACATATCGGCACAAGCTCCTTCTAAAGAAGGCGAAAGCTTATGAACGATGGATTTGGAAACCGACATCGAATGTGCACGCACCGCTCCAAAGAATCCTTCTTCCCGTTGCGCAAAGTTGGCGACAGACTGACTGGCATGTAAGTAGCCAGGCTGAGCCTGCCAGCGGGAGATCAGATAGTCGGTAGCCGCAAAGGCACCATCCTGATTGGCAATCGAGACAGAATTGACATTCAGCCCTGGAAAACGGGTGTCCAGTAAAACCAGTGGAGCACTCAGCTTCATGAACGGCAGGAATTCTTCCCGGGACATCGTTGTTCCCAACAGGATAATCCCCGCATAGTGGCAGCTGTCGAGCATGCGGACCTGTTCGTCAATATTGTCCAGATCGTGAATGTGGCAGACCGAAAGCTGATAGCCGCTCTGTTTGAGATACAGTTCGGTGCTCGTAGCCAGTTCAGTAAAGAAGGGCGTATCGAAGACAAAGTTTTTATGGAAGAAGACAAAGCCGACGGTTTTGGAAGCCGAGCGTTTGGCATCGATCCGGGTAAAGTCATAGCCCATCGAGCGGGCAGTAGAAATCACCTGCCGGCGCAGCTTTTCACTCACACCCGGTTTGTTGTTTAAAGCCATGGATACGGCTGCGGTGGAAATGCCCATCGCTTCAGCAATCTGTTTGGCGGTAACTTTCATCTCTCTATCTTCCTCTCTGTTTCGATGGTCGCAATTCCTATTGAATCTGCTTTAGGTGAACGGTTTTCTGACGGAAAGTCAGAAGACAGTATCAAACCTATTATAACCGGATTACCGGTTGAAAAAAATAACCTGCAAAATCTGCCGGGGAAAGTTTTCCTGGCTCCACCCTATCGTTTCTTTTCCTTCCAGGTTTTGACTGCCTGTAAAAAACAGAAGAAAGAAAAGAAACCCAATTGATAAAGAAAGAACAGAAGTCAAATCGACGATAAGAGAAAGGATTTCTATGCATACGATCAAAATCGGGCTTGCCCCAACACGACGCAGTATTTTCTCTGCTCCAGCAGCTGTTGAATACGCCGGCTACACCCGCGCCAAGCTTCGTGAAATGGGTGTTGAATTTGTGGATATCGAAGACATTGCCGATGACGGTCTTTTACATGACGATGCCGATCGTTTAAAAATTCAGGAAAAATTCCTGGCAGAACAGATCGACGGTCTGTTTGTTCCCCATGGCAACTTTGGAACCGAGTACGAAGTGGCAAGACTGGCCAAAGCGTTAAACGTTCCAGTGCTGTTATGGGCGCCAAGAGATGAGCGGCCGGATGAAAACGGCATTCGTCAGCGCGATTCCCAATGCGGTGTGTTCGCAACCGGAAAAGTGCTTCGCCGTTTCCGTGTTCCGTTTACCTATCTTTGTAACTGCAACCTTTCAGATCCAGAATTCGAACGCGGCATCCGCAACTTCCTGGCGGTATGCAATGTCGTCAAAACCTTCCGCAGCACCCGTATTTTACAGATCGGCCCGCGTCCATTCGACTTCTGGTCCACGATGTGCAACGAAGGCGAACTGCTCGAAAAATTCAACATTCAGCTTTCCCCAATTCCAATTCCAGAACTGACGTCCACGATGAGAAATCTGGATGCCGAGTCGGTTGCCGAAGTCATGGAATACTGCCGCGAACACTTTGAAATCCGTGTTCCTGAAAAGGCACTGGAACAGATTGCCCGCTTAAAGATCGCCATGCGTACTTTAGCTGACAAGTATGGCTGTAATGCCATTGCAATTCAGTGCTGGAATGCCCTTCAGTCGGAAATTGGCATCATGCCATGTGCAGCCAACAGCTTACTGAACGAAGAAGGTCTGCCGGTAGTGTGCGAAACCGATATTCATGGAGCCATTACAGCGGTGATGGCCGAAGCAGCCGGCATGGGTGAAAATCGGACCTTCTTTGCGGACTGGACCGTTCGTCATCCGGATAACGACAATGCAGAACTGCTCCAGCACTGTGGTCCATGGCCTGAATCCTGCCTGGCAACCAAACCAGTCATCGGATTCCCACTGGCCTTTGATCATCCGGGTGCCGTTGAAGCCCAGGCCCGTCATGGGGATGTGACCTTATGCCGATTTGATGGTGACAATGGCGAATATTCCATGTTGATGGGCAACGCAAAAGTGGTCGATGGTCCATTTACAAAAGGAACCTACTGCTGGGTCGAAGTTGAAAACTGGAAACGTCTGGAAGCCAAGATCGTAGAAGGTCCTTATATCCACCATTGCGTGGGCATCCACCAGGATATCGTCCCCATTCTGTATGAGGCCTGCAAATATCTGAATATTACTCCAGATCTTTATGACAACAATGAAGAAGAAGTGAAAGCAATCTTACGTGGTGAATAGACATGGATGAGCTGACAAGAAAAAGCTGGCAGTTACGCCGGGATATTCTCGAAATGATGGATCGCTCTAAAGCCGGTCATGTCGGCGGCGATTTAAGTGTCGTGGATATTCTTAACGTTCTGTATAACGAAGTGATGAATGTTTCGCCGGAAAACTTTGGCGATGAAAATAGAGACCGTTTCTTATTGAGTAAAGGGCATTGCGCCGATGCATTATTTGCGGTGCTGGGCGATTGCGGATTCTTTGATAAACGTGAAGCCATCGAAACCTTCTCTCAATATGGATCCCGCTTTATCGGTCATCCCAATACTGAAGTCAATGGCATTGAAATCAACTCCGGATCGCTTGGTCATGGTCTGGCCATTGGTGTGGGCATGGCGCTGGCGGCCAAACGCAAAGGCCGTACCTATCGGACTTACGTCGTGTTAGGCGATGGGGAAATGGCAGAAGGTTCGAACTATGAAGCCATGATGGCCGCTGCGCAATACAACCTCGACAATCTTTGTGCGACGGTTGACCTCAATGGTCTGCAGATTTCCGGCACGACCGATGAAGTCATGTCCACTGCACCATTAAATAAGAAATTTGAAGCCTTCGGCTGGAATGTCATTGAAGTGGTCGATGGCAACAATATCGATCAGCTGCGCGAGGCCTATGCCAAAGCGGCTGAATATAAAGGCAAACCAAGCGTCGTCATTGCCCATACGACCAAAGGTAAAGGTGTTTCGTTCATGGAAAACCAGATTTCCTGGCACCATGGCGTCATGAGCTCTGAACAGTATCAACAGGCAATTGCCGAAATTGAGGAGGTTCTTGCATGAGTATCACTAACCGTCAGGCGATCTGTAACGTCTTATTAGAAGCCGCCAAAACCAATCCGGATCTGACCGTTGTCTGCTCCGATTCTCGAGGAAGCGGCAGCTTAACCCCATTTGCGAAAACTTATCCTGATCAGTTTGTGGAAGTCGGCATTGCGGAGCAGGATCTGGTGGGTATCTCCGCTGGTCTTGCAGCTGGCGGTATGCAGGTCTTTGCGGCCAGTCCAGCCAGCTTTCTGACAACCCGCAGCTATGAACAGGTCAAAGTCGATGTGGCTTACTCCAGCACCAATGTGAAACTGATCGGCATTTCCGGCGGTGTCAGCTATGGCGCCCTGGGTATGACGCATCATTCCACCCAGGACTTTGCGGCAATGACCGCTTTAACCGGCATGCGTGTCTATTGTCCATCTGACCATTTCCAGACCGAAAAACTGGTTCAGGAACTGCTCAAAGACAATCTGCCAGCCTATATCCGTGTCAGTCGTTCGGCTACGGCAGATATTTATGATGAAAATATGCCATTCGTGCTCAATCAGGCCAATGTCATTCAAAGCGGAACCGATGCTCTGATCGTTGCGGTCGGCGAAATGGTCCCTTTTGCCAAAGAAGCTGCTGAAGAACTTGAAAGCCTTGGCTTCTCAGTTGGTGTGCTCGATATGTATTGCCTGAAACCATTCGATACCAAAACCTTCCTGGAAATGGCTTCAAAAGTGCCAGTCGTCATCAGTGTGGAAGAACATTCCCAATACGGCGGACTTGGCAGCCAGGTCGCACAGGCTTTATGTGCCAATGATCCAAAACGTTTAGTGGAAATGCACCTGCCTGATACGCACCTGGTCGCTGGAACCAATACAGAAATCTTTAAAGAATACGGTCTGGATGCCAAAGGCATTGCCAGAACTACTTTACAGGCTATTGAAAAATCACGATGCGAACGTGCAATCGCATCGGTACAGTAAAATGGCTGGCCCTTACATCCTGGGCATTGACCAGTCTACCCAGGGCACCAAAACCATTCTCTTTGATGAAAAGGGAAATCTGATTGCCCGCGCTGACCGGCGTCATGAACAGCTGATTAATGAAAAAGGCTACATTTCCCATAACCCGATGGATTTATACTGGAATACTTTAGCCAGCAGCGGTGATGTCATCCGCAAGGCCGGGATCGATCCCAGTCAGATCGTCGGCATCGGCATTTCCAATCAGCGCGAAACGACCTTGATGTGGGATGAAAATGGCAACCCGCTCGACAACGCGGTCGTATGGCAGTGTTCCCGGGCCAGTGAAGTCATTGAGCAGTTCCGCCAAATGGAAGAGGAAATCCGCCAGATCAGCGGTCTGGTGCTTTCCCCTTACTATCCGGCCGGCAAAATGCGCTGGCTGTTAGACAATTCACTGCCGGATCTGGGAACTCCACCCCAGATTCATCTGGGCACTGTGGACAGCTGGCTGGTTTACAAACTGACGGGTGGTAAAGAATTCAAAACCGATGCGTCCAATGCCAGCCGCACCCAGCTCTTTGATCTGCAGACAGGAAACTGGTCCCCAAGACTGTGCGAGATTTTCGGCATCAACCCGGACTGGCTTCCGGAAATTGTGGATTCCAATGCCCTGTTTGGCTATACCGATCTGGATGGCCTGCTTCCAAATCCCATTCCCATTCATACGGTGATGGGTGACTCCCATGCCGCCTTATACGGTCAGGGCTGTCATGAAAAAGGACAGGTCAAAACGACGATGGGTACGGGATCTTCGATCATGATGAACATTGGCGATACATGCACAATGTCCAAGCAGGGCCTTTCTACTTCACTGGCCTGGCGCATTGATGGCGTAACCGAATATGCCTTTGAAGGCAATATCAACTACGCCGGGGCCGTGATCACCTGGCTGCAGGACGATCTCGGACTCGTTCGGGATGCAAAAGAAACCGAAGAGCTGGCCCGTAGTGGCAATCCTTTAGATGAAACGGTCTTTGTCCCTGCTTTTTCCGGATTATCCGCTCCCTATTGGGATGAAAAAGCCCGCGGCATGATCTGCAACATGTCTCGCACCACCGGCCGCAAAGAAATCGTCAAGGCAGCCCTGGAAAGCATTGCCTATCAGATTACCGATATTCTCAATGCGATGGCCAGTGATTCCGCACTGGCGTTGCGGGAAGTCAAAGTTGACGGCGGTCCAACCAAAAACCGGTATCTGATGGAGTTTTTAAGCAATATCGCCCATACCAACGTCCTGGTCTCCCGGCAGGAAGAACTTTCCGCAATTGGGGTGGCTTATCTGGCAGGTATTTCGTGTGGCCTGTATCGTAAAGAAGACCTGTTTGCGGGCCGCGACTACCAGGTTTACGCACCGGTCATGGACATGACAGAATGGAAAAAACGGATGGATCGCTGGTATGACGCGATCGAGAGAATCCAGAAAGAAAAGAAAGAAAGGCAGACGCTAACATGTTAAAAATCGCTGAAAATAAAAAGAATCTGACGCGTGATGGTAAACCGTTCTTCTACCTGGCGGATACGTGCTGGTCAGCATTCACCAATATTTCCGACCAGGAGTGGGACTACTATCTGGACAAACGGAAAGCACAGGGCTTTAACGTCATTCAGATCAATATTCTTCCGCAATGGGATGCTTCCGGAACGGATCTGGACTGGAAACCATTTGTGGATAACGATCCGATGAAACTCAATGATGCCTACTTCGAACATGCCCGCAAGATGGCTCAAAAAGCCAAAGACAAAGGCTTTGAACTGGCACTGGTTGTTTTATGGTGCAACTACATTCCCGGAACATGGGCATCCAAAATGTTCCCGACTGATGTTCTGCCTAAAGAATTCATCGTTCCTTATGTAAAGAAAGTGGATGAGACCTTCTCGGATCTCGATCCAATTTATGTCATCAGCGGAGATACGGATTTCCCGGAACGGCTGACGGAAGAGTACTATATCGAAGCCTGCAATGAACTCAAAAAGCTGCATCCCGATGGTCTCTATACGACCCATATCAAAGGCAGATATTCCTATATTCCACAAGAACTGGAAGACAACCTTGATCTGCACTTCTACCAGAGCGGCCACAATGCCAAAGATCTGACGATGCCTTATTCCTTATCCGAAAAGATGCAGGAATTGTATGAGGCCAAACCATTGCTCAACTCTGAACCCTGCTATGAAGAAATGGGCTATTCCGGCGGTCAGTATGGACGCTGGACAAGAAGAGATGTACGCCGGGCCGCATGGGTTTCCTTATTATCTGGGGCCAGTGCCGGCGTAACGTATGGCGCAGCCGGCATTTACAGCTGGCATCAGGCTGGCAAGGACTTTATGGCTAAACTTGGCGAAGGTTTTGATATGCCAAAATCCTGGCCGGAAGCCATGAATTTCCCAGGAGCATGGGATTATGGCTTTATCCGTCACATCATGGAAGGAAAAGAAATCACCCCAAGACAGGATCTGTTGGCCAACAAGACCACAGATATCCGGGTCGCCCAGGATCAGAATGGCGAACTGCTGATCTACGTACCTTCCAATACGAAAGTTCGTCTGCATGGTGATTTCAGTAATTACCAGTTTGAATGCATCGATCTGGCTGATCGCTTTGTGAGCACACTGCCTGCTGTTTACAAAGAGGATCTGACAGTGATTGATATGCATCCATTCCATGAAGATGCTTTGATTCTTGCTCATCCTGCAAAAGACTGAACCATCATAAAAAGATACACATCCCAAGAGTTCCCTCCTTTAATTCTGCAAAAGCCACAGATTCTCTCGGTCTGTGGCTTTTTGATTTTCCTGGGCCAGAAGAAGGTCAGGCCAGAAAAGGAAGAAAATGGATAACGATAGAATCGGAACCTGAAAAGCCCCCAGATCTTGCCCATCCTCAGAAGACTTGAACCCCGCAAAACAGGAAAAACGCCAGAAAGCATGCTTTCTGACGTTGTAGGACAATCAGATTTTCTGTTTGTTATTTGAATGATTCGTGATAGATCTGACGATCTGTTTTTGGGCTGTTGAGAAGGTCTACTGCATCCGTGTCTGAAGGACGCAGGTTATCACGCCGGACTTTGATGTCCTGCACGTGGGTTTGTTGGACAAGTCCACAACATACTTCCGGCTACTTACCCTCTTTAGATTTGGATGGTTTACGAAGGAGCTTTAGATACTTTGCGCGTTGCTTTTCTGGAACTTCTAACCGAACCATTGCTGCTTTAATGACAGATAAAGTATTACCAGATAGCGATAATACAACTCAATTTAAATTAACATAGCTACTTACTAATCTTGTCCACTGTTTCATGGTTAAAGAAAATGCCTAAATTAGTAAATCGATTAAGAGAATTGGTATTCTGCTGTATAAAATCCCACGAAGTTTGATAGGTATGGCCGTTACATACTGAGAAAGAAGAATTGATGATGAAATTTCTAAAGTCTTCAATGTTTTCAAACTTCTCAGAAAAGTCTTCAGCCAGATCTTTTTTTTCTTTGTCACTTAAATTATTCCTATCACCAATAACATGATCCAGATTACAAGACATATAGAATGCTTGATATGGAATTTTTACTGTTTTCTTATTTCCGCTCTTATTTACTCCTTTTCCTGGAATTCCAATCATTTTTGTTCCTGATAAAATCCTCATGTTTCTGCTTTTTTGATCATTTCTGTTTTTCGTAGATTCAACATCATTGGTCCTTATTTCTGTTTCGCCATAAAAGAGTTTTGAGGACAATGGGTCAAAAACGATTTTTTCGTCAGGAATAAAGGCTCCATCGGTATCCATAATATGAATCACAGATTTTAAATCTTCTCTTTCAAGATGATGCTTATTAAGCGCCCGTCTAATCGCATCTCCGACTTCACGTTTGATTTCTTGTCCTTCAATCCCTTTGATCGACGTTAAATCTCCTCCTGTTTCAAAGGCTACAACTCTTTGCGTTATAGGGATTAAATTTGAATCCCTATAGTATTTTTCGGAATAATTCTCAAAATAAATTTCCAAAGCGGTTATATCTGATTTCCCTTCAACCAAAATCAGAACTATTTTAGTTTTTCCTTCTTTAGACATTCTGACAGGCCTTTCTTAAAGCAGCTCCAATTTTTGCTTTAGAAGTATGCTCGTAAACATTTTCTTTCTGGAGACCGACGAGAATATCTCTGAAATAAAAACTCCGGACATTATTAGAAGGTTTTATGTTTTCTAAACGAATATATCTATTTTCTGGATTGGTAGTTGTAAACAACAGGAAACTTTTATCAAGAACTTCTAATGGACGCAAATCATGGGAGGTGAAGATAAGCTGACCTTTCCCTCTATCCTGAATGAGTTCCAGTAGTTCACCAAGAAGATATTCGAAAATTCCAGCATCAAGTTCATCAACGGCCACGATGAAATTCGAATGATTGAAGACATTAATCAGGAGAGAAAGAACAGAAATAATTTTTTTGATTCCTTCCGACTCATAGCGAAGGGGAATTTCTTTTGAATTCTTATTTGAGAAAAATTCTACTTTACAAACTTCCTGGCTTTTCTCAGAAAGATATGGGCTTCCAGTATGAAGAGTTATTGTCAATCCAGGAACAATTTGTTTTAAAACGGTATTTAAATTTGGGATAATAATTCTAATAGCCTCAAGAAATTGAACTGGAATTTCTGAATTTTCATTTAAAGGAAGTGGCATTACACCATTAACTCTCGATTGTCCATTGTCTACATTGAAACTGACAGGAATTAACATATTCAAGCTGATCATTCCTGAAAAGGATGTATTCACAACGAAGAAATTGTAATTAGCTAAGCTGGCAAACAAATCGATCATTCTGGCTGCTTCTCTTACTTTTGGATCGCTAATATCTGACGAATTTTTCCGTATTCTTGAAATTACTTCTCGGGAAAAAAGGAAAGACCGGGATTCTGCTGATGATAACTGCTTTTCATTCATCAATTCCTTTTTCAATATGGAATCGTTCCCGATTAAAGAATTATAGTTTTCCCTGGAACCAAACGGAGCAGATTTTACAGACGTATTGATAAGAACTTTCCCAGATTCGTTATTCGACAAATCCATAAATTTCAGTTTCAGTTTTTCGTTGCAAATTTTCGGAAATATCGATTGAGGTTCAGTAAAATCGTGTAGCGCGTTAGATGTAGCTTTTTTTAAGGCTCTTTCTATCGAAAAGCTATATGTAAGATCACAGACATGGTTTTCTCTTTCAATTTCAAATTCGAAAGACATTTCCGACTGGCTGCTATCTACATTTATATATTCTGCTACTTGCCACTTCAGTGATTCTCCGGTGGTTAAAATTTTAAGAACTTCAAGAGCGTCTATCAATGCAGTTTTTCCAGATCCATTCTGCCCATAAACACCTAGTATATTGGCGTCATACTCCTTGTTCTTGCTCCGAAGATCTATTTTTCCGTACTTAACGTTTTTAAAATTTTTTAATTCGACTTCTACAAGTCTGATTTTTGTCCTTTCCATAATATTCGATCAGCATCTATAATTACGTTTTATCCTTTCCCAAACCAGCAAATTCGTTATTTAAAATTCCAAAATTGCGTGTTTCAACACAATACTAACATAATACTCATTCTACTTTCCAGAATTGCCAATAAACTTAAAAAGATATTTAAGTTAGACCAAATTGGGCCTGTCCGATGAAACGATCTGCCGTCAGCCATTCTCAAGGCTACGCCTTGTCATCAGCATCATCGGTGAAGCAATCGAAGATAAAATCGTTCAAGACAATGATGCAATTTTAAGAGAAGAAATTGCCAAAGACGGACTTGCGCGCGATATCTGGCAGTACTTTACAGCACTGACCAACATGGACTCCGTTGGCGTAATGGATAATGAACGTTCCTATCTGCAGAAATCGAAAACAAAAATCCGGTGGAAAGAAAGTTAAAAGGATATCTGTCCGAAATAGGGAAATTGAGCCAAAATAGAAGAAGAAAATCGATGAGAAATCGAGAAAGCGAACAGACAAAGGAGATATGTATGGCAATTCTGAACGCAAATCTTTATTCAAATGCTCTGATGCGCACAGTTCCGGTGACGATTGTTTTACCCAGTGACAAAGTCGACGCTCAGGGAAAACGAATGGCGAAAGGACCATTCAAGACGCTCTATCTGTTACATGGCATCTTTGGGGATAATACAGACTGGGTGATGGGAACCCGGGTTGCGCGCTGGGCAACAGATCATAATCTGGCGGTTGTGATGCCGGCCGGTGAAAACCGCTTTTACATCAACCATGGCCGTGGACAGGAATATGGAGATTTCATTGGTAAAGAACTGGTAGAACTGACAAGAGAGATGTTCCCCTTATCTACTAAAAAGGAAGATACCTTTATCGGCGGCCTGTCGATGGGCGGCTGGGGAGCCATGATCAATGGTGTCCGCAATCCGGATACGTTTGGTGGTGTGATTTCTCTATCAGGAGCAATTTTGACGGATGAAATGATTCCGGAAAAGGACAGCCCGAATGTTCTGGAAGATCGTGAATTCTATCAAGGCTGCACCGGCCATACTCACGGCAGCATCAAAGGATCTGAAGATGACCTGTTCAAACAGATCGCAGACAACGTTGCCAACCATAAAGAGCAGAAATATTATGTCGCCTGTGGAACGGAAGATCCGCTTCTTGTCGCAACTCAGGGCCTTTATGGCGCGTTAACGAATGCAGGATATCCGGTAACTCTGGATCTACAGCCTGGTGGTCATGAGTGGGATTTCTGGGATTCTCAGATCAAAAAAGTCATTGAGTGGATCGAGCCGAGCGAAGATGCTGCCATCAGCAGCGGAAATATTTCCTGATCTTTCGTTTTTGGCAGATACTTGATAAATGATCAATTCAGGTATAGTAGTTGCCTGAAACAGGGATAAACCAACTTTAAGTCTTAGTGCATTTCTATCAATTTATAAGGATTTAAATGACCTCAAGCCCGCGGTATCTTTCTTGGATCTGCGGGCATTTTTTTGTGGAAGACCCCTGAATCTGATGAAACGTTTGAAAGGTCTGATTGGCTTATTGTAAAGGAAAAAATCAAGTGAAGTGTCTCTGGAATACTCTTCAAAAATCGTCTTTTGATGCCATTTCTATCAAACCGGATACAAAGTGTTGTTTCCCGGTTCATAAAACTACATCCTTAACCAAACTTTAGGTCTACTATCAAGACTGGATAAAGTTGATAGGACATCGTGGTTGAAAAGGATCGGTTATGCCTTCTGGATATTATGACCATCCGCCTTCAGCCCAAAAGTAAAGCGCAATGGATTTCCCCCAGACCATTACGCTTTAACTTTCTGGGGCTCACAATCACCTTGTTCTTGCAGCCGCTGGCTGCTCATTTGAATTGAGAAGAGGAAACAGATCAGGAGGAAAAAGGATGTACACGATTGGCCAGGTATCGAAGATGACAGGACTACCAGTTTCCACACTTCGTTATTACGACAGAGAAGGGTTGTTCCCTGATTTAGAAAGAGATGCCGGAATCCGTCAGTTCAGCGAAGCCGAGATTGAGATTATCAAGACAATCGACTGCCTGAAGAAAAGTGGACTGGAGATCAAGGCGATCCGTCAATTTCTGGAATGGGCCAAACAAGGAGAAAGCACCTTTCCGGAGCGTCTCCAACTCCTGGAGGCACAGCGTGAGGTGATGAAAGAAGAAATGGATAAACTGGCCGAGACGCTTGCCATGATTGATTACAAGTGCTGGTATTTTGCACAGGCAATCGAAATGGGAGAAGAAGCCGCTAACCAGATTCCACCCGAACAGATGCCACCCGAAATCCGGGAAGCCTGGAGTCGTCTGAAGTAGGAAATTGCTTTATCGTTGAAACGGCCTTTAAATCAGGCGATAAAGTTAAAAATGGGGGATATATTTGTGTTTATATCCAATGATCAGTCTGACTTTCTGCGGCAGACTGAAAAATTGAGGATGGACCTTTATTAAAAATCCGGCGCCCTGCGCCTTGGCTGTCATTTCAATGGGACAGCCTTTTTTCGTGGGCTGACGAAATTGGAGGACAAAAGCGAAGAAGGAGAAGAAGGAAAAGCAGAAACGAAAAACCAGCAGCACGAAGCTGCTGGAAAGAATCAGATTGTAATTTCAATCGGGAAGCCTTCAACAGAAGCGATGACGCTTTCGTAATAGCCATCTCCAGTTGTTCTTGGTCCGTTAGTGACTGGATAGCCGCTTTCATCGAGCAGTTTGCTCAGACGATCGACTTCTTCTTTGCTTCCTACCGAGAAAGCCAGATGGGCATAGCCAGTAACGGGTTCGTTCGGATCGGCTGTTTTCAAGCCAGGTTTGGTCATGATTTCCAGTCGGGCACCATCATCAAAGGTGATGAAGTAAGACTGGAAGCCAGTTTTCTTGTTGTGGTAGATCTCGTTGGAAGTTCCGCCAAGAAACTTGGTGAAGAATTCACGGGCTTTTTCAAGATCCTGAACGTAGAGGGCAGCATGTTCAATTTTCATAAAGAGTCCTTTCTGAAGGCCGAAAAATCAGATTTCTTTTTTCGGTCATTCTATTTCTTATCACTCAAAGCATATACCTGTACGTACAACGTTACAAATTTCTTTATCTATCGATTGAAAAGCAAAAGGTGATGACTGTCCTCACTACTGTGGCAGTTATGAATGTTAGACCTGCCTGGAAAATGAATCGGAGACGGATTTTTCTTCAGAGACCACGGAAAGGACAATACCCGTCTTCTATTTCTTCTGTCTCTTCCTTTATATCCTCTGTCTCTTCATTTATACCTTCATTCTTTCTGAACCGGTCGTCTGATTTGTTGAGATCACTGACCGATCCGCCTTTACGGAAGGTAAATCCAAGGACCTGTAAAGTCGGAACAGTTTTTTCATGAATCATGGAGATCAAGGTGTTGGCACACACTTCGCCGGCTCCTTCGCAGTCGAAACGAATGGTCGTTAAGGAAGGAGAAAGCAGTTCGGATAAGTCATAGCCGCCAAAGCCGATTAACGAGACATCTTCCGGCACCCGAAGACCCGCTTCGCGCACTTCTTTGTAGCAGGCTAAAGCAATCTGGTCGGTTGCACAGATGAACAGATCGGGAACATGTTCCTTTAAAATCTCTCGGGTGGTTTCGCGGGCCTGATCATAAGAGAAGGCAATTTCTTTCATCTGGACATTATGGACTTCGGTATGATGGGCCAGTCCATCCATGACCCCGCGTCTTCTTTCCTGACCAATCGCATAGTCGGACTGATTGACGCTGATGTAGACAATATCTTTATGTCCCATCTCACTGGCATATTCACCAACCTGCAGTCCGGCCTGATAGTCATCGTAGATGACAGAAGTGCCCTGCGGAAAGCGCTGGCCCATGACCAGGAAAGGAACGTGGCTGGATTTCTGCAGCTTCTGATGCTGAGAATTGAGGTTGGTCGCAATCAGAACAATGCCATCCACGCGTAACGAGCGCAGATATTCAACTGCCGCAATTTCCCGTTCGAGATGATGATCTGTCGTTAAAATCAGGCAGGCGTAGCCTTGTTGACGCAGGGCATTGTCCATGGAGTTGAGAAGTCGGCCGGTGGAAGGGGAAGTCATCGTTGGAGCGACAACCCCGATCATCCGAGTTTCTTTTGCTTTTAAATTTGAGGCAGCGGCACTGGGTTCAAATCCGGTGCGTTCAACAACAGCGCGGATTTTTTCGCGGGTCTCCTCTTTGATGTATCCCTGATTGAAGTAACGGGAGACGGTGCTTTTGGCGACGCCGGCCTCACGGGCGATATCCGCCATTGTATATTTCTTCATCCAAATACCGCCTTTCTGAAAAAAGCCGAATCGGTGATTCGGCTCAAAGATCTGGGTCTTAAAATTCTGAAGTTTTGATGAAGCAAGGACATGAAGATTCTGGTTTTCTGAATCAGATTTCATTTCTCTTTTTTGTGAGTCTAATTTGGATTGTACAGGAAAGTCCGGGCTTCAGAGATTTGAAATCGCATTTGATCCAAATTTATGAAATCAATCCGATTTCTGATGGATTATGCATCAACTTCTGCCACAAAGGCATCAACGGCTTCTTTGGTTGGCATGGCAGGAATGGCACCATGTTTGCGAACAGTCAGAGCAGCTGTCGCATTGGCAAAGCGCAAGAAGGATTCCAGGGTATCCAGATCGATTTCATCGAGTGGTTTGTCAGCATGGGCGACCTGAGTGAGCATGGCTGCCCAGAAGGAATCGCCAGCGCCATTGGTATCCGCAACTTCGGATTTAAAGCCATCGACAATGCGGGCGCCTTCTTTGTTGGCGACTAACGCACCATGGCTGCCTAAGGTAACCGCAACAATTTTTGGTCCCTGACCAAGCAGAATTTCAGCGGCTTCTTTTGGATCTTCATGACCGGAAAGCAGAGTGGTTTCTTCATCGGAGATCTTCATGATGTCGGCATACGGAACCAGGGAACGCATCTGTTTGATGGCTTCTTCTTCACTGTCCCATAACGAAGCGCGATAGTTTGGGTCATAGGAGATCGTGACGCCGTTGTCTTTGGCCAGTTCGATCGCTTTAAAAGTTGCACTTCGGGCTGGTTCATCGGTTAAGGATAAGGAACCAACATGGAAGATCTTCGAGTTGGCGATCAGATCCGGATTCATTTCTTCAAAGGTCATCTGGGTATCGGCACCAGGTTTGCGGGAGAAAGAGAATTCTCTTTCGCCATCGGGTCCAACACTGACAAAAGCCAGTGTGGTAAAGAAATCGCCGTCCTGAACAAGGTTGGAAACATCAACACCTTCGGCATCGAGGACACCTTTTAACATCGTGCCGTGCATATCTTCACCGGTCTTACCGATAAAGGCACTGGTTCCGCCTAAGCGTTTGACGCCAACGCATACATTGGCTGGCGCTCCGCCTGGATGCTGAGCAAACAGAGCAGCACCGCCTTCGTTGACGCCGTCAAAGGTAAAATCGATCAGGATTTCTCCAAAAGTAGTTACATCAGTTTTCATATTCTCTTTCTCCTACGCTGCTTGAGCAGTTTTTTAGATGGTATGGATTGTGCGGATTGAAGTGGTGAAGTCAGGCAATTGCTGGATCGCTTTTTTCCAGCTTTTCTTCAACTTCAAATGCATTCATGGTCCAGAGGGTTCCTTTGAATGGAGCGCTGGTGCAAAGACTCAGATCTTCTGGTGCATCGTAAATCCGGGTGGTCAGGGCATGCTGGCCATGGTTGATAAAAATTTCCAGGCTGGAAGTATCCGAGAAGACATCCAGACTTTCAATCTTGGCGATCGCAATGTGACGGCTGTTACGTCCAGAGCCGCTGGATTTGAGATCCATGGTAAACAGGCCATTGGCAAAGGATAACGTGCAATCCTTACGAAGCGTAATCGTCCAGGCATCGGTCTGAGGGTGAAGTTCCAGATGAACTGCCTTGCCTGGCAGAGTCAGGCAGCTGTCGGCCGCCAGATCGATGTCCAGTTTTTCGCCATGCAGATGGAGGATTTCTTCAATCGGGAACTGGTAAATTCGATCCTTTTTGAAATGCAGCTCCCGGGGCAGCGTTAAAGCGTGCTGCCAGTTGGCTTCCACCGTCGGGTTGGTGTAATCGGCATCGGGAATTCCCATCCAGCCGATCAGAATCCGGCGGCCTTTTTCATCCTGGAAACTCTGGGGAGCATAGAAATCAAAGCCGTTATCGAACTCTTTGAAATTGGACACTGTCTGGTCATGGTCAAGCGATCCATTCACTTCAAACCATCCATTCTGATAAATATTTTCGTACAGAATTCCGTCCTGCGCTACACCTTGCGGGCAGGTCATGAGAATTGTTTTGCCATCGAGTTCAAAAAGATCCGGGCATTCCCACATGTAGCCAAAATCCTTTTCAGGCCGGATGGTCGAGATGTGTTTCCAGTCATGCAGATCTTTGGAGACGAAGACTTCAGCCTGGCCATGGCTGTCTTTGGTGCGGGCTCCTAAAACCATGTAGTACTGGCTATCACGTTTCATGATTTTTGGATCGCGGACATGGCAGGAGAGATCGTCAGGATAATCTTTGTTTTTGAGCAGAACTTCTTTTGGGCCAAATGTAAAGCCATCGGGGCTTTCGCTGTGGACAACCCAATGGATCCGGCCGCTGTTGATGTAGTCATAGTCCCCGGCAAGCTTGTTGTTGCCCGTGTAGAAGAAATGCAGTTTGCCATCGTCATCGATGAACGCACTGCCGGAGTACGAACCTTTTCCATCTGCTTCGGTATCCGGAACAAAAGGATCGTTTTCTTCCTGGTAGTGGATGAAATCTTTGGTGGTGTAATGACCCCAGCCGCGATGATCGGCCCCGGTTGGATTGCCTGGTGTGTATTGATAGAAGATATGGTACAGACCGTTGTACTGACAAAGACCATTCGGGTCATTGAGCCATCCAACAGGCGGCATCAGATGATAAGTCAGGCGGTTTGGATCCTGTTTGACTGCGTTTCTTGCTTTCTGGCTTTGAGGGCGGGTAAAGTCTTCGCGTACTGAGTTCATAATGTTTCCTCGTTTCTATTGGGTCAGAGAATTGCTGATGGGTATTGCTTATTGTTGATGGTTTAAAAAAGACAGCAGCGGGCAGGTCCATTGAAAATTAACAGGGGGAGAAAGGGAGCAGCCATCGCTGCTGTCAGGGGTACAGATCCCGATGGTGAAAAGAGAGGATCTGTACAGATGGGGAGTGCCGAACATAAGTGAGCCTGAAAGAGAGATGGCTGTTTTTCTTATTGTATCGGGTATTGCATTGGAAATTTGTAAGGGAAGGTAAATTTACGGTTTATCTTCAACTTTTTCGTGCGTTTGTAAATTTCTTGCTTTTCTAAATTTCTAAGTCTTTTAAGTCTTCTAAGTCGTCTAAACTTTTGACTTTTCTTATTCAGAAATCGTCACGACGGTTTCACCAGCTTTGACTGGTCCTTCTTTGACCATCGTAAATGGTTTTGCGTTGGTAACAACAACAGGGGTTTCAATCGACAGGCCGGCATCCTGAATGGCTTTCAGATCAACTTTCAGTAAGAGCTGACCGGCTTTGATTTTGTCACCCTGGTTGACCATGGTGGTGAATGGTTTACCTTCCAGGTTGACAGTGTCCATACCAACGTGGATTAACAGTTCGGTTCCATCGTCAGATTTCAGACCAATCGCATGTTTGGTTGGGAAGATCAGCATGATTTCACCATCAACTGGGGAGTAGAGGCTGCCATCTTCTGGGGTAATCACAATGCCATCGCCCATGGCTTTTGAAGCAAAGACGCCATCTTTGCATTCAGATACAGGTTTTACAGTGCCGTTGAATGGTGCATGAACAGCGTGTTTGTCATCAGAATCTACAGTTACATTTGTTGGAGCAGCGGATGGTTCTTCTTTTGTTTCTTTCTTAGCATTTTTCTTGAGGGAGAAGCCTTTTTTGCCAGAAGTTTTTTCGTCAGCGCCTTCTGGATGTTTTTTCATGAAGTACCAGGTTAATCCGAAGGATACAGCCATCGATAATGCGCTACCGATGAAGAAGTTACCCCAGGACTGTGGAGCGATTGAAATAAAGCCAGGCAGACCAGCAGCACCCATTGCTAAGGCAAGCGTATGAGTTGCAGCAATCCTGCCGAACCAACAGCGGAACCGATGATTGCAGCGTAGAACGGATATTTCAGTTTCAGTGTGACACCAAACATTGCTGGTTCCGTAATTCCAAGCAGAGCGGAAATACCGGAAGCGGAGCAGATGGATTTCAGTTTGTCATTCTTTGTTGTCATTAAAACCGCAAGAACAGCAGCACCCTGAGCAACGTTGTTCATCGAAGCTGTCGGGAAGATGAAGGATCCACCAGTGGTTTCAGCTGCAGCAATCAGCTGAGTTTCAATTGCGGTGAAGGAGTGGTGCATACCAGTGATGGTAATTGGAGCATATAACAGACCGAAGATAGCACCGCCGACAAAGCCGAGTGTGGAATAGAGCCAGGACAGACCATAAGCAATCCAGTCACCAACGGTGCGCATGATTGGACCAACAAACAGGAAGGTCAGAACTGCAGTGATCAGGATCGAGAGTAATGGAGTGGTCAGGTTGTCTAACCAGCTTGGAGTGATCTTGTGCAGTTTCTTTTCGATAGTAGCCAGAATCCAGGACACAACCAGAACAGGAAGAACAGTTCCCTGATAGCCGATGGCCTGAACTTCAAGACCAAACCAGTTCCATGTTGGGATGGATTCCGCAGAAGCTAAAGCGTAAGCATTGAGCAGATCTGGATGAACCATGACCATACCCATGGCAGCACCAAGGTATGGATTACCACCAAATTTCTTTGTAGCGGAGATACCGATCAGAACCGGCAGGAAGGTAAATGGAGCATTGGCACATAAGTTGATGAAGGAAGCCAGACCTTCAAATTCCGGCATGATTTCGATCAGCGATTTTCCGGGAACAAATAGACCTGAAGCCGTCAGGACGTTGTTGAGACCCATTAAAAGACCACCCGCTACGATAGCCGGGATGATTGGAACGAAGATATCAGACAGGACTTTGACAAACCGCATCACTGGGTTGCCTTTTTTACCATTGGATTCTTCGGCTGGAGCAGCCGCTGCACCAGCACCTAAGCCGGTTTCTTTAAGAACTTCATCCGTAACAAGATTTACGGTTCCAGATCCAAGAATGATCTGGTACTGATCGTTAGCCAGGAACACGCCCTTGACCTGGTCAACGTCGGTCAGTTTTGGTTCGTCGACTTTGTTATAGTCGCGCAGTCTCAGACGAAGCCGGGTTGCACAATGAACCGCTGAGATGATGTTTTCTTTGCCGCCTACATCCTGAATGATGTCTTTGGCGATCTGGTTGTAATCCATACAGTCTCCTTTTTCTGCTTTCGCATTTCTCTTAACCGGTTTGTGGAACCGGTTTTTACGATCTCATAATATTCTGGTATCGGTTTCATGTCAATTGTCTTTTTGAAATTTCTTGAGTTTTTTAAAAGGGCTTAATCTATGAGTTAAAGGCATATCAATTTCCCGTAAATAACTCAAGATTATAGACTTTCGAGTTTTGATTATTAGAAAACCGATTCCACATACATTCTTCAAAGTTCAAGATTACCCATATCAGAAGCGAAATAATCCTAAAATACGGGAAATTATGGAAGGAAGAAGACAGAAGGTTTTGATTGAGCAGCCGTCAATGATGACAAAACTGCATTCTGGAAGGATCGCACCGGTTTTATGAAGAAAGACTTTAAGAAATTTAAAGGGATTTAAAACAAGAACAAAAACAGAAAATACATACCACTCACACAACATCCCAGACAAAGAAGGCTGTCGACAGCAATAGGGGATAGAGAACAGAGACAGAAGATAGAGCACGGAGATAAAGAATTGCGGATGGAAATCGAGGAAAGAGGTTGGAAGAAATAAACCTTAGATGCCCTGGTCGTAAGAAAATTGCCTCTATAGCAGAGATTGAAACCGAATACATGGTATTTCGCCTTTAAAAATGTTGATTGGTCATCAAAAATAATTGATCGGTCAACAAATTGGGAGTAATCTGAGCCCATGGAACAGACAGAAAAGATGATCAAGTTTCTCAACACGCTTGGGGCGTTGGGCAAACAGATCAATAAATTCAAAGCGATTTATATGGAAGAGCAAGGCCTGAAGGGATCAGATCTTTCTTTATTGCTTACGCTCGACACGCATCCGCAGGGACTTCGGCCCGAGGAACTCTGTTCCTTGATTCATGCCGACAAAGCCCTGATTTCGCGCTCTTTAAAAAACCTCAAGACCAATGGACTGGTGATCAAAGATGAGACCACCGTCTATAAAGCTCGTTATTACTTAACCCAGAAAGGCAAAGAGCTGACCGAATATCTGGAAGTAGAAGCGGCAAAAGTTTTTGAAACCAGCCACATGGCCATCGATCAGAAGCAATGGGAAGCTTTCTATGACTTCAGTACTGCATTGACCACTCAACTCGAACAGCAGATCGAAGCTAGAAAGAAACACCAGCTCGAACAGAAAAACAGCCAGGAATCATTTCCTGCTGAAAACCAGGCCAGCTAAACCGGTAACCTGGATCAGAAGTAGAGGATAAACCCTTGAAACACCAAATTTGATCCCGGCTGCCAGGCTGTATATGCAGACAACAAGAAAACAAAGACGATAAGAAGAAACGATAAGAAGAAAAGAAAAGCCGCAGCGCGGCAGAAAGGATTTCTATGATTTGGATTGTTACCGACAGTGCACAGGAGACAAAAGACGCAAAGGACAAAGGCCTTGTCGTTGTCAAACTTCCGGTGCTGGTCAATGGCGAAGTGCCACAGGAAGAAATCACGGACGAACAGTTTTACTTACTGCTCGACTCAGACGGCGTCAGTCTGACCACTTCTCAGTTCTCGCCAGCCGCTTTTGCGGATTTGTTTGAAGAACTCTTGAAAAATCCAGAAGACGAAGTGGTTGCGGTTTTACTCTCCTCCACCCTTTCAGGAACCTATAACTCCGCAAGACTTGCCGCCATGGAATTTGATGGCCGTGTTCACTTAGTCGATTCCAATAATGCCTGCCTGTCGCAGACGGCTTTAGTGCAGGAAGCTTTGCGTTTACGCGATCAGGGAATGAACGCCGCTGAAATTGCGGATGCCCTGGAACAGGCCAAAAAAGAAGTGAAACTGTTCGCGTTAGTTCCAACGCTCAAATATCTCAAAAAAGGCGGCCGGATTTCCGCTGCAAGAGCCACGATTGGTGAACTGGCCGGGATCAAGCCAATTGTAACTATCGATGAGAACGGAGAAGTCGGGGTTGCTGCTCAGACTCGTGGGATCAAAAAAGCCATCCGCCAGATTGTCAGTCTTGTAGAAGAGGAAGGACTGGATCTGAATCGTCCAATCGTTCTTGGCTATTCTGGTCTGGATGATGCCAATGTCCATGCACTGATCACCGAACTGGAAAGTGCACTGGGCACGGATTTATCTCATGTTGAACCATGCTCCCTTTCTCAGGTCCTTGGTGTTCACGTTGGTCCAGGGGCTGCTGGTATTGGCTTCTTTACCAAGAAGTAATTCCAATTGCGAAAAACAGGAATCAAGAAGCATACTGGAAACAGAAAATGCACAGATGCCTGATGAAGCAAAGAGAGGGGAGTATTGATGGATATTCAGACTGTAACAGAAGAATTGAACCAGATGACGGAAGAAAGGGACTGGGATCAGTTTCACTCACCGGAAAATCTGGCGAAGTCGATTGTCATTGAAGGAGCAGAATTGTTGGAATGTTTCCAGTGGGATTCCAATTATGATCTGGAACAGGTCAAAGCAGAACTGGCGGATGTTTTATCCTATTGCCTGATGCTTTGCGACAAACTGAATCTGGATCCAGCTCAGATCGTTCACGATAAACTGCAGACGACCCTCAAAAAATATCCGGTAGAAAAAGCCAAAGGTAAAAATACGAAGTACACAGATCTTTAATACTGTTGAAAACTAAAGCTGAAAACAGGACGAACACCAGTCGAATCTGACCAGACGGTCATCGATGGTGTTCGTCCTGTTTTTGTTTATACTTTCCCCAATCATAACAATGACAGGACGTTGTTTCATAAGCATAAA
>Belle_p2__coassemble_1530_pt1 | contig 27832 bp, 34 predicted proteins | sample Belle_p2__metabat2_high_PE_033 | metagenome-assembled genome bin Belle_p2
ACGGTGCTGTGAGAGGGAGTCATAATACTAACTTATGACTCTCTACTCGATTGTTTTGTTGAACTTGTTTGAACGGGTTCGATCCTCGCTTGCCATCGCTGCTTCTCTTTGGCTGCTTTTCTGGTCTGTGATATTGGATTCTTAATCAGATTCATTTCTGACAAAATCAGATTTATTGCTCATGAAATGAGAGAATTGGTTTCAAATTCGAAAGGATCAAATTCATGATTTGTCGAAATGTGGTAAGGTAACGAAGATTTACTTTAATTTGATGAAATCTAATCTTTTTGAATCCGGTCAGATCAGAACTGAAAATAAGAAAAAACGATCGGTATAAAAGAGATCGACACAAAAAAGATTGGTAGAAAAGAAGATAGACCAGCAGGCGAAAATAAGGCCGGTCTGCTTTGAAAAACAATCTGCCAATCCAGAAACAGAAAAGGAGAGAAGGAAGAATGAAACCAGGACCAAGACGTATCCTGCCTGTCGGGGCAGCGGTGCTTTCCATGTTGGTAAGTTCGATTCAGCCTTTATTTGCTGAGGACTTTCAAGAAGAGACCACAACCACTGATGCATCGGATCCAACCTCTGCAGGCATTGTAAATGGAGACGGGAAAACATCCCCGGTTACGAAAGAAACAGTAATCAGCCATTATGGCCAGAAGACGGATCTGGAAAATGACTTCCAGATGGAAGCACAGGGACAGGATAGACAAGAACCAGATGGCAATGAGAAGAAGATTGGCCGTATTCCCATGCTGCGTGTTTATAACCCGAATTCAGGCGAACATTTCTATACAGCTTCTGAGGTAGAAAGAGATTTTCTGGTGAAAGCCGGCTGGCATGACGAAGGCATGGCCTGGACAGCACCAGACCAGGGTGATCCTGTTTACCGACTTTATAATCCGAATTCCGGTGATCATCACTATACCCTGAGTACGGAAGAGAGGGATGATCTGGTTAAGTTTGGCTGGGATGATGAGGGAACGGGGTGGTATTCGGATCCAGAAAAGAATATCCCACTGTATCGTCTTTATAATCCAAATTCCGAAACCGGAAACCATCACTATACAGTCGATGCCAACGAGCGTCAGTTTCTGATCAATGCCGGCTGGAAAGATGAAGAGATTGGCTGGTATGGTGTTCACCCTCTTTCCAACACGATCCGCTTCGAAAAAGATGGCTATTGCTATTCGGAAGATGGTCAGAAACATATTGGTGTTCAGAAACTGAATGACAAGTTTTACTATTTTGACCCGGACAAGGATGGCAAGAAAGCAGAATTTAAGGGTCTGAAAAAGACTGATCAGGGTGACTGGATTTTTGGCAGCGGGGATGGAACTCTCGATACCGGACTTAAAGTCATCGATGGAAAACTCTATTGCTTCTTAACCGAAAGTGCAAAAGCAGCCCGCAATCAGTTCCGTCTGCTTCCAGCTGAATATAATGATGGAACCATTGACTTTGTCTGGTTCAATAATGAAGGCATAAAAGAATCTGGCCATGCTTCAACGGTTCGAGAGCAGGCGGCTTTTGAAACCTGGGGAACCGATGGAACCTCATGGTTTACAGATGCCACGACTAAAGCGGTGATTCGGATTCGCGATTATCTCATGCCGCGTTTTGGCAATGACAGACTGAACTCGTTCATGGATGACGCCCTGAAATACGAAGGAACACCCTATGTCTGGGCAGGCAAGAGCCCTCAGAGTGGATTTGACTGCTCGGGTCTTATCACCTGGTGTATGCGATCGAAATGGGGAATCGATGTCGATCCAATCATGACCAATGCAGAAAAAATCTATTCTGCTTATTGCCAACCTGTGGCAAAAGGATCAGAACAGCCGGGGGATCTGATCTTCTGGAAGGGAACCTACGGTAAAAACCCAAACTACATCAGCCATGTCGGCATTTATATTGGCAATGGCTGGATGTATTGCGCAGGGGATCCAATCGGATTCTATCCCGTTGATGCTCCTTTAAAACCCAATGGAACGCCAGCTCCTTATTTGTTTGGTAGAGTCTGACTTCTGATCGAACCTGCAAATTGAGAAAGGACTGCTTTCTCAAAAAAGAAGATCCTGCTCCTGGATTCCTTTCAGATCGAATCCAGATCAGGCAGATCAGTCATTGAAACTACTTTTTTGAATGCGAAAAATCTAATGATCGCTCCGGCAAGTCGAAGGACAGCCGAAGCGATTTTTTTGTTTTTCGTTGAAATGGGCAGATGACTCAGGAAGAATGCTGGTGGGCAGAAGACTGATGGATAGAGGACTGATGGATAGAAGATTGAAGGGTAGAATCCGAATGGTAATGGGATGAGTTCGGCCATGGGGAAGGCAAAAAGAAAAACGCTCCAGTCCAGATGGATCGAAGCGTTCAGGGTCTATAAAAAGAAAAAGCCGGAATAATCCGGCACTTGAAGACGAGATTTTTACCTGACATGCCGTCAAGTGGTCAACTTACTCAAATTATAAGGATACCGACGGAACATAGAAGAGATTATTACGAGAATAACTGTCTAACTATGTTGACGGTTTTCGACAACAAATAAGAGGAATCAGTTTACCTTATCTCAATTGTAGGAAAAATGCTATATCTCCAAGCGACATCATTATAGCAAAACACTTCTTCAATGTCTCTCTTGACAACGAAATTCTTTAAGACTGAAAAAGGAATATTCCCGGATTGAAATTCCAATCTTATACTTGATTTTTTCGTTGCGTTCGCTATAGCCTGAAAGATAGGCAGTAAAAGCGGGACTCAATTAAGTCCAGAGAACAGGCATGAAAACCCGCGTCTTATCGATTCTTGAATCGATCTTTATCTGCCCAGGACCAGAAGAACAGACCCGAAATCAGGCTGCCAGTCTGAGCTGTAGAATTCTTTCATGATGTCTGATCAGACAGGCTATGGCAGTCTGTCTGGCCCTTGAACTCTGTTTCCAGAGCCGGGGTGATGATCTTAACAAAGCCATACAGGACAGTCAACACTTACAGAACATATTTATTTTTAAATGAATTCATGCTGTAAGCAAATCCAGGCAGCAAGCCAATCTAGTTTTAAAACGAATCGAATTTTACAGGAGGTGCCGATATGGTGGATCATCAGCTGACCGATCAGGAAACAATTCAAAACCAGGATGGAGATGCTGTCTCCAGACAGGATTCAAAGAGGAATATCGATCCAGCGGGGAACTGGGAAGAGGAAGACCAGAAAAAAGAACTGGTTGCCAGTCTGAGTCACACCGGGATTGAACTGGATCAGAAGAAAATTCTGGAAGGAATCGATCTGAAGATCTATCCCGACAGCCGGATTGCTGTAATGGGAGAATCGGGAATTGGCAAAAGCACCATCCTGAAAATCCTTGCCGGTATTCTCGAACCAACGGAAGGAGAAGTCCTGCGTCCAGAGAAGATCTCCATGGTCTTTGATCAGGAAGGACTCTATCCACTCCTTTCGGCCATGACCAATATCCAACTGGGCATTGACTGGTCAGCCTGCCCGCGTAAGGAAAGAAAAGACAAAGCACGTAAGTGGGGAAAGATGTTCAACTGCGAATCGTTCTGGGATCAGCCCGTCTCCACGCTTTCGGCCGGACAGCGCAAGCGGATTGCGTTAGCCAGAGCCATGATGAAAGAGCCGCAGCTGTTATTGCTGGATGAAATCTTCCATGCTCTGGATGGCAAACTGCGCACTCAGATCATGGAAACCGTGAAGGTGATCTGTCAGGAAAAACAGATTGCACTGGTCTTTGCCACGCACGATCCCGCCGAGGCTGAATTCTTTGATGCGCAGATCTTTCAGCTTGAACCTCTGACTTCAGATTCAGACAAAGCTGATCTGTAGACCGTTCTGCCAATTTATCTGTAAGTTTGCAGCCAGTTCTTCTGCAGCCAGCTTTATGGTCTGGTCTGAGTGGCAGGAAGATAGAAGAGAACGACAGGAAAGTGGAAGGTGTCCAGGAAAAGGGCGATGGACAGGAAAATAGCCGGCGCCCAGTGAAACAGCGGGCACGCAGGGAAATAGCAGCCAACAAAACAGCAATTAGATTCCGGACGAAATTTTTGAAAAATTCAGATCGAGTCAAAATCAAGGACCAGTTTTGGGAAAACCCTTCCACCAGAAAAATGCGGAATTTGCACAACAATCCGCCTGAAAGGGCAATTTACGGAAAATGAAAGCTGCGCTTTCATAAAAATTTCATTAATTTCATGAGAATTTGCAGTTGACATGAGGTTGTGAATTTTGTAAGCTTTTTGAGCATGCAAATGGGTGACAACGCCCACTTTTTTAAAGGGGTGTTTATGAACCACCCGGATTCGTTTGCATGAAACATTAGATTAAAAGGATAAATAAGGAGAAGCAATGCCTACAATTAACCAGTTAATTCGTAAAGGCCGCCAGTCCAGCCAGAACATGTCTAAATCTCCTGCGCTGAACCGCGGCTACAACTCTTTAAAGTCCAGAGCTACGAAACAGACTAGCCCACAGAAACGTGGTGTCTGCACTCGTGTTGGTACAATGACCCCTAAAAAACCAAACTCTGCACTTCGTAAATATGCCCGTGTTCGTCTGAGCAACGGCATGGAAGTAACTGCATACATTCCAGGAATCGGACACAACCTTCAGGAACACTCTGTTGTATTAATCCGCGGCGGACGTGTTAAAGACCTGCCAGGTGTTCGTTACCATATCATCCGTGGAACACTTGACTGCGCTGGTGTTAACGAACGCCGTCAGAGCCGTTCTTTATACGGAACTAAGAAACCTAAGAAATAGTCGTCAATCGTGAAAGGAGAATAAACCAATGCCAAGAAAAGGACATATTGCAAAACGGGATGTTTTACCAGATCCTATTTACAATTCCAAACTCGTAACTCGTTTAATCAACAAAATCATGATTGATGGTAAACGAGGAACAGCCCAGAAAATTCTGTACAATGCATTTGACATTGTAGAAGTTAAAACAGGCAAACAGCCTATGGAAGTTTTCGAGCAGGCTCTCGAAAACATCATGCCTCAGCTCGAGCTGAAGGTTAGACGTGTTGGTGGTGCAAACTACCAGGTACCAGTTGAAGTCAGCGAAGAAAGAAGACTGACTTTAGGTCTGCGCTGGTTAGTAAACTACGCCAGACTGCGTAACGAAAAAACAATGGAACAGCGTCTTGCTGCTGAAATCATCGATGCTGCTAACGGCAACGGTGCTTCTGTAAAACAGCGTGACAACGTTCACCGCATGGCTGAAGCCAACAAAGCATTCGCTCATTACCGCTGGTAATTTTAAGGCAAGTGCTTCAGCACTGCTGAATCTGATTTTCCGTTTTATATAGTTTTATATATTAAGATAGATTTTGAACAGGAAGGATGTCGAATCATGCCAAGAGAATATTCACTTAACGATACCCGCAACATTGGTATCATGGCTCATATCGACGCCGGAAAAACAACAACCACTGAACGAATTCTGTACTACACAGGTGTAAACCATAAGATCGGTGAAACTCACGATGGTGCATCCACAATGGACTGGATGGATCAGGAAGCTGAACGTGGTATTACCATTACATCTGCCGCTACAACCGTTCACTGGAAAGGCAACAGAATCAACATTATCGATACTCCGGGCCACGTTGACTTCACCGTAGAAGTTGAACGTTCCCTGCGTGTACTCGATGGTGCTGTAACCGTTCTGGATGCCAAAGCCGGTGTTGAGCCTCAGACAGAAACCGTATGGCGTCAGGCCTCTGAATACGGTGTACCACGTATTGTATTTGTAAACAAAATGGACTCCACCGGTGCAGACTTCATCATGAGCTGCAATACGATCGTAGACCGTCTCGGTGCTAAATCCTGCCCAATCCAGCTGCCAATTGGTGCTGAAACAAACTTCGAAGGTGTTGTTGACATCATCGAACGTAAAGCTCTTTACAACAAAGGCGATAAAGGTATTATCGTCGAAGAAGGACCTGTACCAGAAGACATGGTCGATCAGATGGAAGAATATCGTGAAAAACTGCTGGAATACCTGGCAGACTACGATGAAGATCTGATGATGCAGGTACTTGAAGGTGAAGAACCATCCATTGAAGACATCAAACGCGTTCTGCGTGTTGCCGTTTGCACCGGTGAATTCTTCCCAGTATTATGCGGTTCCGCATACAAAGACAAAGGTGTTCAGCCAATGCTGGATGCAGTTGTCGCTTACCTGCCAAGCCCACTGGATGTTCCAGCAATCAAAGGAACTCTGATGGATGGCGAACCTGCTGAACGCCACGCTTCCGATGACGAACCATTCTCGGCTCTGGCATTCAAGGTTATGACTGATAAATACGTCGGAAAACTTACGTTCTTCCGTGTATATTCCGGTACTGCTGATTCCGGAAGCTACGTTCTGAACTCTTCTAAAGATCAGAAAGAACGTTTCGGCCGTATCATGCAGATGCACGCTAACCAGCGTCACGAAATTCCGAAGGTTTACTCCGGTGACATCGCTGCCGCTGTTGGTCTGAAAAACACCACTACTGGTGATACTCTGTGCGATCCGGATCACCCAATTATTCTGGAAAAAATGCAGTTCCCAGAACCAGTTATCGAACTGTCCCTGGAACCAAGAACTAAAGCTGACCAGGATAAGATGGGTCTTGCTCTGGCTAAACTGGCTGAAGAAGACCCAACCTTCAAAACATACACCAACAAAGAAACCGGTCAGACAATCATCGCTGGTGTCGGCGAACTTCAGCTGGACGTCCTGGTAGAACGTCTGCGTCGTGAGTTCAACGTAGATGCCAAGATTGGTAAACCACAGGTTGCTTACCGTGAAACTCTGCGCAAAGCTGCTGAGTGTGAAGGTAAATACATCCGTCAGTCCGGTGGTAAAGGTCAGTATGGTCACGTATGGATCAAATTTGAGCCAAACGAAGAAGGTAAAGGTTACGAATTCGTTGACGCTGTTGTCGGCGGAAGTGTACCAAAAGAATACATCAAACCAACTAACGAAGGTCTGCAGGACGCGCTGGAAAAAGGTGTACTTGCCGGCTACCCAATGATCGACGTTAAAGCCACTCTGTTCGACGGAAGCTACCATGATGTCGACTCCTCTGAACAGGCTTATAAGATTGCTGCTTCCATGGCTCTTCGTGAAGCTGCCAAGAAGTGCAACCCTGTTCTGTTAGAGCCAATCATGCTCGTTGAAATTACAGCACCATCGGAATACCTTGGTTCTGTAATGGGTGACGCATCCAGCCGTCGTGGTCAGATCACTGACCAGGAAGAACGTGGTAACGCTACAATTGTACGTGCCATGATCCCACTGGCTGAAATGTTTGGTTATGTAACTGACCTGCGTTCCTTCACTCAGGGTCGTGGAAACTACTCCATGCACTTTGACCACTACGCAGAAGTACCAAAATCTGTTGCTGAAAAGATTATTGCCGAAGCTGGTAAGTAGTCTGTAACAGAACTGCGGAGTCTGAAAACGCTAAGTCTTATCTGATTTTCGTTTAAAACAGTTCATTCGCTGTTAAAAAAGAATGCGGGCTGGCCGTCTGCCTGATCCAAATGGCGGTAATGATTGATTTCGGTTCCCGAATATCATAGAATATCAACAGTCTGAAAATTACTCTAGGAGGATATAATGGCTAAGGAAAAATTTGACAGAAGTAAAACCCATGTCAACATTGGTACAATCGGCCACGTTGACCACGGAAAAACTACTCTGACTGCAGCTATCACCAGCGTTCTTTCTAACAAAGGTATGGCTCAGAAAACTGACTACGATCAGATCGATGGTGCTCCAGAAGAAAAAGCTCGTGGTATCACCATTAACACTGCTCACGTTGAATACCAGACAGACAAACGTCACTACGCTCACGTAGACTGCCCGGGTCACGCTGACTACATCAAAAACATGATCACTGGTGCCGCTCAGATGGATGGCGCAATCCTTGTTGTTGCGGCTACTGACGGTCCAATGCCTCAGACACGTGAACACATCCTGCTTGCTCGTCAGGTAGGTGTACCAAAAATGGTAGTGTTCCTGAACAAATGCGACATGGTTGATGACGAAGAACTGATCGACCTTGTTGAAATGGAAATCCGTGAACTGCTCGATGAATACGACTTCGACGGTGACAACACACCAATCATCCGCGGTTCCGCTCTGAAAGCTCTCGAAGGCGATCCAAAATGGACTCCAGCTATCGATGAACTGATGGAAGCTGTTGATAACTGGATCGACGACCCAGTTCGTGACGTTGATAAACCATTCTTAATGGCTGTCGAAGACGTTATGACTATCTCCGGTCGTGGTACAGTTGCTACTGGACGTGTTGAACGTGGTACAGCTCACCTGTCCGACAACGTTGAAATCGTTGGTATCAAACCAACTCGTACAACTGTTCTGACTGGCCTTGAAATGTTCCACAAACAGCTCGACGAAGCTCGTGCTGGTGACAACATCGGTGCTCTGCTCCGTGGTGTTTCCCGTGACCAGGTACAGCGTGGACAGGTTCTGGCAAAACCTGGATCCGTACACCCACACACAAAATTCAAAGCTCACGTTTATGTACTGAGCAAAGATGAAGGTGGACGTCACACTCCATTCGTTTCCAACTACCGTCCTCAGTTCTACTTCCGTACAACTGACGTTACCGGTGTAATCACTCTGCCAGATGGCGTTGAAATGGTTATGCCTGGTGATAACGTTGAAATGAACGTTGAACTGATCGCTCCTATCGCTATCGAAAATGGTACTACATTCTCTATCCGTGAAGGTGGACACACTGTAGGTGCCGGAAACGTTACTGAAATCGTTGAATAATCATCAATAGACTTCAAAGCTGCGAAACTTCGTTTCGCGGCTTTTTTTACGCTTAAAACTGCTTCGCCGTCTGTAGAGCGAAGCAGTTTTTCTTTTTCCGTTTCTTTCTCGGTGCCAGAGCCTGGTTTGGACACGAAAAAAAGCCCGGAACAAAGTCCGGGCAGAAAATTCGATTGGCTGTTATAAGGCTTACTCGTTACAGACTGGCTGTTTGATCGTCAGTCAGCGCCATAGTGAAGGTTTGGATCGATATGGTTGGTTTCATGATCAAAACCTTTTTCGAAATGCTGGTAGTCATTGCGGCCTTCCCAGATACCGCCCCAGGTAAAGCCATGCTGTTGAAACAGCTGTACGGCCAGGTCATTTTCATCCATCATATACGGCCGTTTGTTTTCACGATCGACATAATCGACGGCTGCTGGCGGCAGAACCGTGATGGTATCTTCTTCCACGATGACTTGCGGGTTATAGAAGGCATTGAGATCTACCGCAAGACCTAATGAATGCTCATGTTCCTGATACTGGCCGTCTTCACCGGTGGTAAAGGCCTGCGCTCTGGTAATATCGGCTTCCATAATCGCATTATCATCCTGGCCATATTCCACTGGAATATAGATGTGATCGATCGGATAGGCGTTCTGGTACAGTTCATAGAAGATCTCTTCGATGTCCTGGGCGATCTTTTCATTCACAATCAGCTCGCCAACGCGGCTTTGACCCGAAAAATCGCAGAAGAGGACCCGGACAAGACGAAGCTGATCCGGCGTGATAAAGGACTGCTCATTAGAATAGACGCTGTCACCGTAGGCAAGCAGCTGATCTTCGCTCAGTTCAATGCTGTGAAAAGCACTGCAAATCTGCTCTGGATCCAGTCCAGAAACATCAACAACAGTTTCCGCAGGACTCTGGGAAATGAGATCCAGTCTGGCCGGGGCTTCCTTGGCCGCCTGATCAGCAATCATCTGCGAAGCAGAATTCTCTTTTTGAGAAGAGTCGGAAACGGTCAGGGAAGAAGCAGAGGAAGAGGATTCTTCCGTAGTGGATCCATTACACCCGGAAAGCAGCAGGGAAGCAGCAAGGGCAGCTCCTAAAAAGGTATTACAGGATACACAGGATCTTGTCGCCCGTTTCCAGGGGGTGGACTGAGGTTTTCTCGAAGAAGAAATCGGCATAATAACTCCTTATCAAATCAAAATACATTCAATCAGTTTTTACAGTTTAGTATTACCGTTCAATCGTATCGTTCAATAACTGATCAAAAGCAGAGGATCGGTATTGAATGATGGCGCCATCAGGATCCATTTTGGAGGCACGCGGTCGACAACCCGGGTTCGTGGTTCATTGAGGCAATTATGTCAGTTTAAAAGACCGGATTCGCCATGAAGTAGTTTGCCTTCATAGGGATCTATTTTTGACGCGGCACTCTTCATTTTAATCATCCTGCCTATGAACGTCTATATCCAAGAAGATCGAATGTCGATCTAAAAATCGGTCTGGAGAGCGGCAATAAGCGTGTCTGAATAAAAGCAATATTGAAGAAAAGTTAAAATATTCGTGATATATGAACAAATCAAAAATGAGTGATGTTTATATTGAGATATGAAAGCGCAAAACAATAGCGAATCTCACAAGTAAATATTAATCTTAAGAAAAACATATGGCTATTAAAAGAAGATGAAATAAGTGCGAAAGATCGAGATCACATCAAAATAAAGAATTTTTGATAAATTCTGACATTCTTGGAAACCATTCTCTTGAAAGTTTCTGTATGAAATGTAAATAATTACTTTTCAGAGATGATAAATTTCATAAACAGGATTCCCATCTTTTTGGATATAATCACAAAGTTTCAAAAGGAGGTCACATTTCACTGTTTTTATGGGATAATGACCGAGTGAAAGGAGTGTTTTTCTATGTCTTCCAACAAAGGTACTACAGCTGCTTCTGATGCGAAGAAGATCAGCTGGATTACCCTTGCGTTTATGGCGTTCTCCACTGTTTGGGGCTTTGGTAACGTAGTAAACGGATTTGGTTATTTTAATGGTACGCAGGTCATCTTCTCATGGATCATGATGTTTGCCCTGTACTTTGTACCGTATGCATTAATGGTTGGTGAACTCGGTTCTGCGTTCAAAACCGCAGGCGGTGGTGTTACCAGCTGGGTTCTCGAAACTACGAACCCAAAACTGGCTTACTACGCTGGTTATACTTACTGGGTTGTTCATATCCCATACATTGCTTCGAAAGGAAGCGGCGGTCTGAAAGCCCTGGCCTGGATGTTCTTACGCAATGAATGGTATGACTCTCTGCCTTCCTGGCAGGTTCAGCTGGCAACAGGTATTGTCTTTGTCTTCTTCTTATGGGTTGCTTCCAAAGGTCTGCAGCCTTTAAAAGCTCTGACATCCCTTGCCGGAAGCTCGATGTTCGTTATGTCCCTGCTTTACATCGTAATGATGTTTGCAGCGCCAATGATTAACCCATCGGCAACTTATGTTCCACTTGACTGGAGCTGGGAACATTTAATTCCACAATTCAATGTTCAGTACTTCACCAGCCTTTCGATCCTTGTCTTTGCGGTCGGCGGCTGTGAAAAGATTTCCCCTTATGTAAATAAGGTAAACAATCCTGGAAAAGACTTCCCGAAAGGTATGATTGCGCTGGCAATCATGGTTATGGTCTGCGCTGTACTCGGTACCATCGCAATGGGTATGATGATTCCTGCTGCTGAAATCACTGGTGATGCTCAGAAATTATTCATTGCCAACGGTGCTTACGAATGCTTCCAGAAACTTGGCGAATACTACCATGTCGGCAACTTCTTCGTTGTTGTGTATGGTGCCTGCAATGCCATCGGTCAGTTCTCGACTCTGGTTCTGTCGATCGATGCTCCATTACGTATGCTGCTCGATGATGAATCCGCAAGACAGTTCGTTCCAAAAAATCTGCTCAAACAGAACAAGCACGGTGCTTACATCAACGGTATCATTCTGATCGGTATCCTGTCCGGATCCATCATCGCGATTCAGCTGTTAGGTTCTTCTGCCGCAGATATCATCACATGGCTGACAAAGCTGAACTCCGTATGTATGCCAATGCGTTACTTATGGGTATTCTTTGCTTATATCATGCTGCGCAAAGCCGGAAACAAATTCCACAGCGACTACACATTCGTTAAGAATAAAAACCTGGCGATCTTCATTGGTGGATGGTGCTTCTTCGTTACTGCTGCCTGCTGCATCCTTGGCGTTTACCAGGAAGGCGACTTGCTGCGTACAGTCCTGAACATCCTGATGCCATTTGTCTTACTGGCTTTAGGTCTGATCATGCCAGCTATCCGTAAAAAACAGGATGAGGCTGAAAAGGCTGTTCTCCACTAATTCGGGCTGGATAGATTCTGATTGAATCCATTCTGCAATTGAAAACTAAAACCAAAATGAAAAGTCCTTCATGACTCCCCATGGTCATGAAGGACTTTTTTCGTTGGCAGGCGTTTGATCAGGCAAAGTGTTCTGGCTGCTTCTTTTCTTTGAGAAAGTATCCAGCTGTTTTTCAAGGATTGCCATGACTTCATCAATGGATTCTTTGCGGCCGCCTTCCAGCCAGGTCTTCAGCAGGCTGAAAATGATCCCGGCGTGCAGGTTGAGGGCATAGCGGGCTTCGGTATCGTCCCTCCAGGCAGAAGCGCACAAGGGAACTTTTTCATCTTCACGCATTTTCCCGGAGGTCTGTAAAAGACACTGATAGAGAATAAAGGGCTGTCTGACTTGAAGCATCAGTTCAAAAAATTCGGACTGCTCCATCCAGAAGGCAACAAAATGACGGGTCAAAGCCAGTTCGTCATGCTGGTCTTCGTCACGGATGGCTTCAAAAGAGCGGGTTAAATACGTGTCACACGTCCAGTAGATGACGTCACTCAGATTATCGAACAGGCGATAGAAGGTGCTTCGGGAAACCCCTGAAGCTTTCTGAATGTCAGTGATGGTAATTTCTTCGAAAGACTTGGTTTTCAGGCAAGCCTGCAGGCCGGCATAAATATGTCTGGCAGAGCGGATGGTCCGTTTGTCGTTAGGAATATGGTACATAATCTTGGCGGGCTCTCCTTTCTGTATATAAGAGATCTTGTCGATCTTCTGTCTGTTTGGGCAAGTCAGTCTGGATAGGACTGGAGCGGGTTGTGAAAACAGGACGTTTTTTTGCTTGTGGTCGGCAGCCATAGGATCTGAAAGCAGAATTTTGAACACTGCCTTGGAAAGTTCGCGTTTCAAATCGTGATGGACTCTTTCCAATGCTTTTTTCAGAAAAGAACCTATAGAGCTCTGATCCTGAAAAATCAGAAAAGCGAAGACTGCCCTGTGTACAGAGCGTTATCGCAATTGTAGCCTAAGAAGGTAGTCCGTGAAATCGTTTTCGTATAATTCATCTCGATTAAAGCAGGTTCAGGGCCAAGAAAAACATAAAGAGGATTGTGATTATTACTTAATCGACTGATTTGTATGTGCTATTGTGATGGAGGAGGTTTATCTATGTCCTACAAACAATTCGCTCAGGAACTGACCCAGTTCATTGCTGAGTGCCCTAGCATGTTCCATTCCGTTGCTTCCATCGAAAAGCTGATGGTGGCAAAGGGATACACCCATTTAAAAGAAAAAGATGCCTGGAATCTGGAACCAGGCCACGGATACTACGTGATCCGCAACAATAGTTCCATCCTTGGCTTCTATATTCCAGAGAATCTGACTGACTACCATTTCCAGATGAGTGCTGCTCATTCTGATTCCCCAACCTACAAAATTAAAGCTGTGCCTGAACTGACTGGTCCTGCACAGTATCTCAAACTCAATGTCGAAGCTTACGGCGGCATGATCGACTCCACATGGCTGGATCGCCCATTATCCATTGCTGGCCGTGTTCTGGTTGAAACTGAACAGGGCATTGAAAGCAAACTGCTCTACATCGATCGTGACATTCTCACGATTCCAAACGTACCAATCCACTTCAACCGTCAGGTCAATGATGGCTATGCCTTCAACCGTCAGGTTGACCTTTGCCCATTGATGTCCGCTGGCGAAATGGCTAAAGGATCCTTTGATGCCATGGTGGCTAAAGAACTTGGTATTGACGTTGAGTCGATCCGCGGAAAAGACCTGTTCTTAGTCAACCGTATGCCAGGTGTTGTCTGGGGTTATGCCGATGAATTCGTTTCTTCTCCAAAACTGGATGACCTGGAATGCGCCTATACCACTCTGCAGGGCTTCTTAAATGCAGAACACGGCGGCAAGATTGATGTTTACTGCTGCTTCGATAACGAAGAAGTTGGTTCCAACACCAAACAGGGGGCCATGTCCACTCTGCTGCAGGATACTCTGCACCGCATCAACGACTCTCTTGGCAAATCGGATGAAGACTACTACCGCGCAGTTGCTGGAAGCTTCCTGGTATCTGCTGACAACGGTCATGCTGTTCATCCAAACCATCCAGAAAAAACAGATGCTGAAAATGCGGTTGAACTGAACAAAGGTCCAATCATCAAAGAAGCAGCCAACCAGAAATACACAACAGATGCTTTCTCCAGAGCTGTCTTCAGTCAGATCTGCAAGATGGCCGGAATTCCTGTTCAGTGCTTTGCCAACCGTTCTGATATTGCTGGTGGATCGACACTGGGCAACCTGTCTAATACACAGGTTTCTGTTCATGCCGTTGATATTGGTCTGGCTCAGCTGGCTATGCACTCTTCCTTTGAAACAGGTGGAGCCAAAGACCCATACTATCTGTATGAAGCCATGAAGAAATACTTCAGCACCAACATCGTGATCGATGGGGCGGATTCGGTATCCTTCGAATGAGTTTTCTGACTCCAAACTGGAATACCAAAGCGCTCACCCGAAAGGCTGCTCCATTAAGTGAAGATGCGGAATACGCCCGGGCGTTTTCAAGCATTGAAAAGATGCATGAATCCGTCGGGATGAAGCATCTGCTCATCAACTGGGTGACAGATCTTCGCCTGGAAGATAAGAAGATTCCAGACAAACTGCTCTCCCGTAAGAAAAGCACCTCGTTTGTTGACAGCGTTGCCGCCACCCTGCGGGATGATCTGACTGTCTTTCGCATCAGCGGCATGATCAATATGATCTGTGCTTCGCTGGTGTGCATGTTCATCAAATCGATTTTGAGCAATAACTATCTAATCAACTTCTCGGTGGATGCTCTGATCGGCACGGCAGCCTTAGTCATTTTGCTGCTGGATCTGACCTCTCAGCTCAAGACAGTCGGATTCTACGGTTCCATCAAAGAATTCGTACTGCTCGATGTGCTGGCGGTTGTTCTCTGGCTGCTGCTGACTTATCTGCTGCCAGCCTTTGATACGTCATTGATCGTGTTCTTTGCCGCATACTATTTCGAAAAGAAAAAGTTTGTCAAAATGCAGGACACTTTCCTGAGTGACAACAAGATTTCCATTGAAGGCCACGATCTGCGCAGCTGATCCGGTTTTCTGATCAACAATTGAATTGAACTTTTAATCTCCTGGATGATGATCCTTTCCTGAAACAGGGAAGAGTCACATTCAGGTTTTTTTCATGTCCGCTTAGACACTCTTTCGGCCTCTTCTAACAGGGACTATAGATGCTCTTATAGGCACTCGTTTAGATGTTCTTTTAGATGCTCTTTTAGATATCCATTTAGCTGCTTTACAGATGGCTTCCAGGGGTGGAATGAACCGTTCAGAAAATCATCAGAAAACCAGTCAATTTAGATCATGATGTCAACCAGAATGAGAATTTCTGACGATACAACAGCAGGATTCGTAAAATAAGAACGAGAATGATGGGTTTGAATCGAATGAAGGACCCTGATAGAAGGATCTGGATTGAATCAAAGGTCTAGACAGAATCAAGAGACTGGAAAGAATTATGAATCAAGAACCAGGAGAGCAGCCCGAAGAAGGGGACAAAGATGAAACTTCCTCTATATACCGAGACACTGCCTGAAGGCTACAAGGAAGTCTTTCAGGTTGATGCATCCAATAAGAAACTGGCGATCACAATGAATGTAGTGGCGGCCGTGCCCCTGATTGCCGCTGTGATTGGCGTGGTCATCTATAACATGAAGACGAAGATCTATGATCACTGGCGTTTTCTGGGAATGCTGGGTGTGTTCTATATCCTGCTGCTGGTTTACATGGTCGGGCATGAACTGACTCATGGTGTTGTCTATTCGACGAGAACCCACAAGAAGCTTTCGTTTGGATTCAATGCAACGGTTGCCTGGTGCGGAGTGAAAGATGTCTATGTCAGCCGCAAAGTTGCCATTGAAGCTTTGGCGGCACCGTTGGTTGTTTTTACGATTGTCTTTGGCCTTGGAATCCTGCTTTCTCCGGGCTGGTTTTTCAGGGAAGTCTTCATTTTGCTTCTGGCAAGCCACTGGGGCGGCTGTGTGGGAGATATTTATGATCTCTATCTCTTGTATAAGAAATTTCCAGAACCTGAACTGCTGATGTTTGATACCGGGCCGACGCAGACGTTCTATCTGCCATCCAATGAGGCAAATCCAGATCATACGATGGTGACTGCAGATGGAATCCAAAAAGAACAGAAAGATCAAGAGCGGCCGGATTCAGAGGACGATGGAAAACAGGAAACTGGATCCAGGCAGGAGCCGGGCCAAGACACGAATGAAGAAGATAAGAACCGGTGAAATACAGAGAAGAACTTTTGAAGAGCCTTTTAAGAACCTGTTAATCGCTGAAAAAAGATTCGAATTCTCACGAGATCATCAGAAGAGCCAGAAAATCGGGAGAAGCATAAAATGATGAGTAGAAGGTTAACAGGAAAGGGAGCTGTCTTGAAAGATGGCTCCTTTTTATCGTTTCAGGACGGCCTTCTGTAAGAAAATGCCCAATTTGGTCCTATGTCTGCCATAAGATCCGGCGGATTTTGTGATTTGTGAACAAGTGGCTTTCAAAACATGCAAAATCGGCCTCTGTTGAGTAGAATTGAGCCAGGCAGATAAAGAAATCTTAATCGGATGATTTGACTGGAAAGCTGCGAAATCTCTTCCATCATCTTATCAATAGGAGAATCTGCCCATAAACATGCGTATTACTGTTGGCATCCATCCAGATCAGAATGGTCAATCTGGACCTTCAGGGATCAGGAAAGCCAATCTGGACACCAATTTTCGTTTTGAAGACGTTCACGACGTCTTTTGCGACGTCCTTTCGGTTTGAAACGAGTGGTTCTGGTCTTCTTGATGGAGATCTTCTGAAAGCCCGCTTACATTGCGCTGAAAGCATTTCCAAGACTAAATACGGGATAATCCTTTAGGTTTCGGATTTTTGACTGATAAAAAAATGAAGAAATCTTACAGTTTCCCCTTGCGGTAGCGGGGATGGGATGCTAGAATACCAAAGCACTGCAAGGAAGTGCGAGGTTGCTGACCCACTGAAAGACGTTGTCATGGAATGGGTCAGGGAATTCGCATGGAGCATGTTTATCTTGAATAAACGAAAGGAGCAACCATGGCAAAAAACACTATGAGAATCCGCTTAAAAGCGTATGAGCATCGTATCCTGGACGACAGCGCTAAGAAAATTGTAGAAGCTGCACAGGCACATGGTGCAAAAAAGGTTGTAGGACCTGTACCACTGCCTACAGAAAAACAGGTCGTTACGATCCTTCGCGCTGTACATAAGTACAAAGATTCCCGGGAACAGTTCGAAATCCGCACGCACAAGCGTCTGATCGATATTGTTGCACCGAACAAAGAAACCATCGATGCACTGCAGAGACTGGAACTGCCCAGCGGCGTTGACATCGAAATCAAACTTTAATGGAGGAAGTCATCGTGAAAGGTTTGTTAGGAAGAAAGTTAGGGATGACTCAGGTCTTCACAGAAGATGGCTTGCTGATTCCTGTAACTGTAATCGAAGCCGAACCAAACGTAGTTCTGCAGGTTAAAACTGTTGATACAGATGGATACAATGCAGTACAGCTCGGTTTCGAAGATGTAAAAGAAAAAAATTCGACAAAACCTGAAATCGGACATGCAAACAAAGCAGGTACCGGTCCAAAACGTTTTGTCAGAGAAGTACGCGACTGCGACCTCGACGTCAAAGCAGGCGACACAGTCAGCGTTAATATTTTTACCCCAGGAGAACAGGTCGATGTAATCGGCACATCCAAAGGTAAAGGATACATGGGTACCATCTACCGCAACAATGCGCACCAGGGCCCAAAATCCCATGGTGGATCCAAGAACATCCGTCACATCGGATCTCTGGCTACCAACGGTATTACTTCCCGTCAGGGACGCATCATGAAAGGCACAGCAATGCCTGGTCATGAAGGTCATAAGAGAACAACCGCTCCAAACCTGACTGTTATCAAAGTTGATACAGAAAACAATTACGTTCTGATCAAAGGTAATGTTCCAGGTCCTAAAAAAGGCATGGTAATGATCCGCACTGCTAAAACAAGCAAAGGCGATAAAGCTCCAGTTGTTCTGATCGACCGTACTGAAAAGGAGGTCACTGAATAATGGCACTCATCGACGTATTGAACCAGAAAGGTGAAGTCATCAGACAGTACGATCTGAATGACGAAATCTTCGCCATTGAACCTCATACAGAAGCTCTGTATGAAGCTGTAAAAATGCAGCAGGCCGGCAAACGTCAGGGAACTCACTCCACTAAAGGACGTTCCGAAGTTTCCGGTGGTGGACGCAAGCCTTACCGTCAGAAAGGTACAGGCCGTGCCCGTCAGGGTTCCATCCGCGCACCTCAGTTCCGCGGCGGTGGAATCGTATTCGGACCAAAACCAAGAGATTACTCTTACCGAATCAATAAAAAAGTTCGCAGACTGGCTCTGAAATCCGCTCTGTCCAGCAAAGTTCTCGACAAAGAATTCGGAATGATCGACCAGCTCGTACTGGATGCGCCAAAAACTAAAGACTTCGCAGCAATCGTTGAAGCAGTTAAGGCGCCAACAAAAACTCTGTTCGTCGTTGGTATGGATGAAGAAGGATTAGACAACGTTTACCTGTCTGCCCGCAACATTCCAGACGTAATGATGATGAACTCCAAAGCAATCAACGTATACGATCTGCTCAATGCCAACGCAGTTTACATGACTGAACAGGCAGTGAAAGAAGTAGAGGAGGCCCTCGCTTAACATGAAAGACTACAGAGATGTTATCATCCGTCCAGTTGTAACTGAACAGTCTGTTGCAGCGATGGATGACCTTCGTAAATATACCTTCGAGGTTCCAAAACAGACTAACAAAGTTGAAGTTCGTCAGGCTGTTGAAAACCTCTTCGGCGTTAAAGTCGAAAAAGTAAACATCGTCAATACAAAAGATAAACCAAAACGTTATGGCCGTCACACATCCACAATCCACGGATTCAAAAAAGCCATCGTTACTTTAAAACCTGGTTATCAGATTGACATCTACGGGGAAGAAGAATAGTTCTGCCCATCAGGGAGAAGACGCTATTTCCTGAATAAATATCGCGAATGAGAGGAGAAAAAGTTTATGCCAATTAAAAAGTATAAACCGACTACACCTGGCCGTCGTGGAATGTCTGGTCTTACCTTTGAAGAAATCACAAAGAAAAAACCAGAAAGAAGCCTGACTGCTCCATTAAAGAGCAAAGGTGGACGTAACAACACCGGCCGCATCACTACTCGTCATCAGGGTGGTGGACACAAGAGAACATATCGAATCATCGATTTTAAACGTAATAAAGACAACATCCCAGCTACAGTAACTGCAATCGAATACGATCCAAACCGTACTTGCAACATTGCACTGCTGACTTACGCTGACGGTGAAAAACGCTACATCCTCGCTCCAAAAGGCCTGGAAGTAGGAATGAAAGTCGTTTCTGGACCAGAAACTGATATCAAAGTAGGAAACGCTGCTGAACTGAGAAACATGCCTGAAGGTACAATCGTTCACAACGTTGAGCTCAAACCTGGTAAGGGTGGACAGATGGCACGTGCTGCCGGTGCTTCCGCTCAGATCCTTGGTATCGAAGAAAAATACGTAACCCTGCGTCTGACTTCCGGCGAAGTTCGTAAAGTACTCGGCACTTGCCGCGCTACTGTAGGAACCGTTGGTAACGAAGACCACAGCCTGGTTAACCTTGGTAAAGCAGGACGCACTCGCTGGAAAGGTGTACGCCCAACAGTTCGTGGTTCTGTTATGAACCCGAATGATCATCCACATGGTGGTGGTGAAGGCCGTACCCCAATCGGACGTAAAGCGCCTATGACTCCATGGGGCAAAAAAGCTCTTGGTGTTAAGACACGTAATAAGAAGAAAGCTTCTAACAAACTGATCGTCCGCAGAAGAAACGGCAAATAGAACAAGGAGAACGTTGAAATGAGTCGTAGTTTGAAAAAAGGGCCATTCATTGATGAGCACCTGATGAAAAAAGTACAGGCTTTGAACGCTTCCAACAAAAAAGAAGTCATCAAGACCTGGAGCCGCCGTTCAACAATCTTCCCTGAATTTGTTGAACACACATTTGCCGTTTACAACGGTAAAGAACACGTACCTGTATACGTAACTGAAGACATGGTTGGTCACAAACTCGGTGAGTTCGTTCCAACTCGTAAATATACCGGTCATGCATCGGATGATAAGAAAGGCAGAAAATAGGAGGTCAGCATGGAAGCAAAAGCAACAGCAAAAACACTTCGCATTCAGCCTCGTAAAGCCAGACTTGTTCTGAATCTGATTCGTGGCAAGAACGTAGAAGAAGCAGCTGCCATCTGCAAATTCACACCTAACAAAGGTGGCGAAATGGTTGGCGCTGTATTAAAATCCGCAGTCGCTAACGCAGTGAACAACCACGATATGGATGAAGACAAACTGTACGTTAAAGAATGCTATGCAAACGAAGGCGTAACCATCAAACGTTTCATGCCTCGTGCAAAGGGAAGCGCAAGCCCAATTAACAAGCGCACCAGCCACATCACAGTTGTAGTGGCTGAGAAGGAATAAGGAGGATCCCCATGGGTCAGAAAGTAAACCCGATTGGAATGCGTACCGGTATCATCCGTGACTGGCAGTCCAGATGGTATGCAGACGATAAAGAATTCTCGAAATTTCTGATGGAAGACGTGAAGATCCGTAATGCCGTAGAAAAGTATTATGACAACCTCTCCAAAGCAGCAGCAGATAAGAGAAAAGCCGATCCTCAGATTTCCCGAATTGAAATTGAAAGAACGCAGAACCGCTTGACCGTGATCATCCGGACTGCTCACCCAGGCGTTGTAATCGGCCAGGATGGTAAATCCATCTCCGGTCTGAAAAAAGAACTGCAGAAACTCACGAACGTGAAAAACGTGCAGATCAACGTCGTTGAAATTGCTAACCCTAACCTTGATGCAAAACTCGTTGCACGCTGGATCGCTAACGAACTCGAAAACCGTAAGTCTTTCCGTGCAACTCAGAAAAAAGCAATCCAGAACTCCATGAGAGCTGGTGCGAAAGGTATCAAAACTTCCGTATCCGGCCGTCTTGGCGGTGCTGATATTGCTCGTACAGAAGGTTACTCTGAAGGTGTTGTACCTCTTCATACACTCCGTTCAGATATCGACTATGCCCTTGAAGAAGCCATGACTACTTATGGAAAACTGGGTGTAAAAGTATGGATCTGCCGCGGTGAAGTTCTGCCAGGTGAAATGGTTAAAGAACCTGAAGCACCAAAACAGAGACGTCAGCGTCCTGCAAGAGGCAGAAACGGACGTGGCGGCAATGATCGTCGTCAGGGTGGCCGCAACAACCGCGGACCACGCAGAGAAGGCGGACGTGCAAACGGCGGCGAACGTCGTGCACAGGCAGCTAAGCCAGCCGCTGCTCCAGAAGGAGGAAACGAGTAATTATGTTAATGCCAAAGCGCACTAAATATCGTCGTCCTCACCGTTTAAGCTACGAAGGCCGTTCTAAAGCCGGCCGCAAAGTAGAATTCGGTGAATACGGCCTGGTAGCTGAAAGCGGAAACTATGTTTCTAACCGTCAGATCGAAGCAGCCCGTGTAGCGATGACTCGTTACATGAAGCGTGGTGGTAAGGTTTGGATTCGAATCTTCCCACATCTGGCAAGAACTAAAAAACCGCTCGAAGTCCGCATGGGTTCTGGTAAAGGTGCACCAGAAGGATGGGTAGCTGTAGTTAAACCTGGACGTGTCATGTTCGAGGTTGCCGGCGTACCTGAAGAAGTCGCAAAAGAAGCCCTGCGTCTTGCAGGACACAAGCTTCCTGTTAAGACTCGTTTTGTACGGAAAGGAGAAACTGAATAGTCATGAAAGCAAGTGAACTTCGTACTAAATCTGAAGCTGAACTGCTCCAGGAAATGAACCTGCTGAAAGATGAGCTGTTCAATCTCCGCTTTAAGCAGGCTACAGGCCAGCTGGAAAACACAGCTCGTCTGAAAACCGTAAAGAAAGATATCGCTAGAATCAAAACTATTCTTGGCGAAATGAATAAGTAGTCAGGGAGGACGCAAACATGGAAGAAAGAAACAACAGAAAAGTTTACCGTGGCAGAGTCGTTTCTGACAAAATGGACAAGACTGTTACGGTTGCTGTAGAAACGATGAAAAAACATCCTCTCTACGGTAAACGCGTTAAATATACTAAGAAATTTAAAGCCCACGATGAGAAAAACGCAGCCAGATACGGTGACCTGGTAGAGATCATGGAAACAAGACCTCTGTCCAAAACTAAACGTTTCCGTCTGGTACAGATCGTTGAAAAAGCCCGTGGATAAGCTGGGAGGACAAAGCAAATGATTCAAAATGAAAGCCGTTTGCGCGTTGCCGACAACACGGGAGCCAAAGAAGTACTGGTTATCCGTCCACTTGGCGGCAGTAAGCGTAAATTTGCCAACATCGGTGATGTCGTTGTTTGCACTGTAAAACAGGCAGCTCCTGGCGGAACCGTTAAAAAAGGTGACGTAGTAAAAGGCGTTATCGTTCGTACTAAATATGGTGTACGTCGTGAAAACGGAACTTACATCAAATTCGACGACAACGCAGTTGTTCTGATTAAAGATGACAACACCCCTCGGGGAACTCGTATTTTTGGCCCGGTAGCACGTGAACTTCGTGATGCAGATTTCATGAAGATCGTGTCCCTGGCTCCGGAAGTACTGTAAGGAGGATCTTTCGTGAAGATTAAAAAAGGTGACAAAGTCCAGGTAATGACCGGGGCTTACAAAGGTACCGTTGGCGAAGTCCTGACTGTATTCCCGAAGGAAGACAAGGTCATCGTTGAAGGTGTCAATATTGTCAAAAAACACCAGAAACCAACTCAGGCTAACCCTGATGGCGGAATCATCGAAAAAGAAGCAAAAATCCACGTTTCTAACGTTGCTCTTTACGATGAAAAAGCTAAAGAAGCTGGCCGTGTAGGTTACAAGGTAGTAACTGACAAAGACGGTAAAGAAACAAAAGTTCGTTACTTCAAGAAGAGCGGTAACGAAATTAAGGAAAAGAAGTAGGAGGATAGACAATGAACCGGTTAAAAGAAAAATACCAGACCGAGATCGTTCCAAGTCTGATGAAGCAGTTCAACTATTCTTCCATCATGCAGGTTCCGAAGATTGAAAAAGTAGTTGTCAACATCGGTGTTGGTGACGCGATTCAGAACTCCAAGTTCATGGACGAAGCAGTTGAAGAACTTGCTGCCATTACTGGACAGGCTCCAGTAATCACTAAAGCCAGAAAATCCATTGCGAACTTTAAAGTTCGTGAAGGAATGCCAATCGGATGCAAAGTTACTCTGCGCGGCGAAAAGATGTACGAATTCCTGGATAAGTTATTCAACATCTCCTTACCACGTGTACGTGACTTCCGTGGTGTTTCTGATACAGCGTTTGATGGACGCGGAAACTATACTCTCGGTGTAAAAGAACAGATCATCTTCCCAGAAATTGACTTCGATAAAGTCAACAGAACTCGTGGTATGGATATCGTTATTGTTACAACCGCAGAATCCAACGATGAGGCAAAAGCTCTGTTAACAGACCTCGGTATGCCTTTCGTTAAGAAGTAGGAGGAACTCATGGCAAAGAAAGCGATGAAGTTAAAACAGCAGCGTCCTCAGAAGTTCAAAGTTCGCGAGTACACTCGCTGTCAGAGATGCGGACGTCCGCACTCTGTACTGAAAAAATACGGCATCTGCCGTATCTGCTTCAGAGAACTGGCATACAATGGCCAGATCCCTGGTGTCAAAAAAGCAAGCTGGTAAGCAAGGAGGTAAAACAACATGACTATGACCGATCCGATCGCAGATATGCTTACACGTATCCGCAACGCTCTTGCTCAGAAGCATGAAACTGTCTCCATGCCTTCCAGCAAAGAGAAAGAACGTATCGCAAAAATTCTGGTTGAAGAAGGCTACGTTAACGGTTTCTCCACAGAAACCGATGGTGTGAAGAAAACCCTGACTATCGACCTGAAATATGGTAAAAACGGCGAAAAGGTTATCTCTGGTCTGCGCCGTATTTCCAAACCAGGCTTCCGTGTTTACGCAAAAGCAGAAAATCTGCCACGCGTTCTCAACGGTCTGGGAACTGCAATCATTTCCACCTCTAATGGTGTAATGACTGACAGAGACGCTAAAAAAGCCAACGTAGGCGGCGAAGTTATTGCCTACATCTGGTAAGAATCAGAAAGAAAAGCCAGAATTTTCTGGCTTTCTCTTTGACTGATCTTGCCCCATCCAGCTTTTCATTCAAAATGCTGGATCTAGCAGGAGGAAAATTTGAATGTCACGTATCGGGAATAAACTGATTACCATTCCTGCTGGAGTTACTGTAGAAGTTGCTCCAGGGAATGAGGTGACTGTAAAGGGGCCAAAAGGGACTCTTTCCAGAAAATTTTCTGACATTCTCACAATCGAGAACGAAGGAAACACAGTCACTGTTAAACGCCCCAATGATTTAAAGGCAACCAAACAGCTGCACGGAACTACCCGCGCTCTGTTACACAACATGGTTGTTGGGGTATCTGAAGGATTCCAGAAAGACCTCGAACTGGTCGGAATTGGTTTCCGTACTGCCGTGAAGGGTAAAACACTCACTATGAACGTTGGTTACTCTCACCCAGTAGAAATTGAAATCGTAGATGGCCTGGAAGTCACTTGCCCAAGTGCTACTACCATCAACGTAAAAGGTATCGACAAACAGCTCGTTGGTGAATTCGCTGCCAACGTCCGCGCAGTCCGCAAACCAGAACCTTACAAAGGAAAAGGTATTCGTTATAAAGATGAACACATCCGTCGTAAGGAAGGTAAGACTGCTGGTAAGAAATAGTAGTGGGAAAGGAGCAAGACTATGATTAAAAAACAGTCAAGAAATCAGGCTAGACAGAAACGCCATTTACGTCTGCGCCAGAAAGTAAGCGGAACTCCTGAATGCCCACGTCTGAATGTATTCAGAAGCAACGCCAACATCTCTGCTCAGATCATCGATGATGTGAACGGAAAAACTCTCGCTTCCGCTTCCTCCGTCAACATGGACATCAAAAACGGTGGCAATGTTGAAGCTGCGAAACTGGTAGGCGCTGAGCTCGCAAAACGCGCGCTCGAAAAAGATATCAAAAAAGTTGTGTTTGACCGCGGTGGTTATCTTTACACTGGCCGTGTTCAGGCATTAGCTGATGCCGCTCGTGAAGGCGGCCTGGAATTCTAGGAGGTCGCCATGGCAAACGATAGAAGACAGAGAAGAGAACCGAAAGAGTTCGACGAACAGGTAGTCTCCATCAACCGTATCTCCAAAACAGTAAAAGGTGGTCGTAAGATGCGTTTTGCTGCTCTGGTTGTTGTCGGAGACCGCAAAGGCCGCGTCGGTGTAGGAACCGGAAAAGCTAAGGAAGTACCAGAAGCTATCCGTAAAGCATCCGAAGCAGCTAAAAAGAACATGTTCACTGTACCAATCGTAGGTACTACTATTCCACATGATGTAGTAGGTACATTCGGTGCTGGTAAAGTGTTCATGAGACCAGCTTCTGAAGGTACTGGTGTAATCGCCGGCGGTACCACACGTGCAGTTCTTGAACTGGCAGGTATCACTGACGTACTGACCAAAAACCTGGGAAGCCGTAGAAAAATCAATACCGTGCGCGCTACAGTTGAAGGTCTGAAATCCCTCAGAACTCTCGACCAGGTAGCTGAACTTCGTGGCAAAAAGCCAGAAGAAATCCGCGGGTAAGAAGGAGGAAACGCAATGAAACTGCATGAACTTTCCACAAATCAGTCCCGCAAATCCAGAAAAAGAGTAGGTCGTGGACCTGGTTCCGGTCTCGGTAAAACTGCCGGCCGTGGACAGAAAGGTCAGAAGGCCCGTTCCGGAGGCGGAGTTCGTCTTGGTTTCGAGGGTGGTCAGACTACTCTTGCAAGACGTCTGCCAAAGCGTGGATTCACCAACTTCAACCGTAAAGAATACGCTGTAATCAACGTTAAAGATCTGAACCGTTTCGAAGATGGTACACATGTCACCCCAGAACTTCTGAAATCTGAAGGCATCCTGAAAAAACAGCTTGCTGGTGTTAAGATTCTGGGCGAAGGCACTCTCGAGAAGAAACTGCACGTAACTGCAGCTAAATTCTCCAAATCAGCTGAAGAAGCTATCGTCAAAGCAGGCGGAACCGTAGAGGTCCGTTAAGATGCATGCAATTAAGGCAATGTGGACGAACAAGGATATTCGCAAGAGAATCCTGTTTACTCTCTTTGCCTTTCTTGTTTATCGTCTGGGTTGCGCAATTACCGTCCCGGGCGTAAACACAGAAGGTCTGGTAGGCAGTCTGGAAAATAACAGCTTATTTGCGATGATGAGCCTGCTTGGAGGCGGTGGCCTGGAACAGTTCTCCGTATTTGCGATCGGGGTAACTCCATACATCACTGCATCCATCATCATTCAGCTTTTGAGCATGGATGTTATTCCATCTCTGACCGAACTGTCAAAATCCGGTGCCAACGGCCGTAAAAAACTCGACCAGTATACCCGTTATCTGGCTGTAGTTTTCGGATTTGTACAGTCCTTCTCCATCAGTTACAGCTTCAGCCATATGTACAGTGGATTATTCATCGGCGGCTTAAACACTGCCCGTCTGCTGTATACCTCTATGATCTTTACAGCTGGATCTATGTTCCTTGTCTGGATTGGTGACCAGATTTCCGCAAAGGGAATTGGTAATGGTGTATCCATGGTCATCATGGCAGGTATCGTAGGTCGTATGCCGCAGCAGTTCGCTGCAGCGTGGACCAGCCTTGTTGGTGCAGACCATCCAAATGGTGGATGGGTATTTGCAGCCTACATTCTGATCTACCTGCTGATCATCGTTTTTGTAACCCTGATCAACACTGCAGAACTTCGCATTCCAATCCAGTACACATCCAGTTCGATGTCACTGGCTAAGAATTCGAAAATGAACTACCTGCCATTAAAGATCAACTCTGCATCCGTTATTCCAGTCATCTTTGCTTCCTCATTGATGATGGCTCCTATTCAGGTAGCCAGCTTCTTTGCGAGCAACCAGAGCTGGTATCAGACGATGCAGCAGTGGCTGGGTCTTAAAACCTGGTATTCCGTTGCGATTTATGTCATCCTGATTATTCTGTTCACATTCTTCTATGCGAAGATGCAGATTAACCCGGAACAGGCAGCCGAAAACCTCGGTAAATCCGGCGCTTATATTCCAAGTGTAAGACCAGGGAAACAGACTGAAACCTATATCAACAAAGCATTATCCAGAATTACCGTTCTGGGTGCAGGTGCTCTGGCACTGATCGCGGTTCTTCCGCATCTGATGCCTCTGCTCTGGCCGGAAATGCCAACAAGCATGGCGCTTGGTGGTACCGGTATGATCATCGTTGTTGGTGTAGCGATTGAAACTGTTCGTCAGGTGCAGGGTCTGATTACCCAGAAGGCGTACAAGAAGTATTACGACTTTGACTAATTGATCGACTTCACATCCATATCGGTAAATACCGGTATGGATTTTTTT
>Belle_p2__coassemble_1633_pt1 | contig 23983 bp, 18 predicted proteins | sample Belle_p2__metabat2_high_PE_033 | metagenome-assembled genome bin Belle_p2
CTGACGGACGCCGAATTTACCGTCAGAAAAAAGAGTCTTTTGTCTGACGCATCTTATTAATTCCGTTTCAAAATTCAGTTTTGGCTTAATTGCGTGGGTTTTCAAGAATCCAGCCGACAGCGGCGGCTGTTCTTGGCAGGACATCCTGGTAGTGGTTGCCGGGATTGAGCACAAAGGTGGTCTGAACATGGTGACGGTCAAGCCAGCCTTGAATGTACTCGGTTGTTTTCTGGTTTGGGGCCAGAAATGGATTGGTGGTATAGTATTCATTCCGGCTTGAAGAGAAATAGACGGATTTTGGCAGTTTCAGTGGAACGTGATGAGTAAACCAGTCTTCAAAGCCTGGATACCACAGCGAACCGGAGGCACTGGCAACCCGGTCGAACAGTTCAGTTTCACACATCGCATAAATTGAAAACAGACCGCCTAACGAATAGCCTGCAATCCCCCGCCATGAAACCGGTGGCAGCAGACTTTCGGCATGCGGAATGATTTCTTCCACAAACGTTTTGAGATATTCAGGCGCACCCCCCGTGCAGGCAACGTAGTCTGGAAAGCCGACCGGGGTATTCCATGGTGCCAGGATATGCGACCACAGCTTATCAGGAATGGTGATCGTCACCAGGTGAAAAGGTGGATAGTCTTTTAAAAGAGGAAGAATCTGGCGGCCATAGCCATCCATATCATGCAGATAGATGACAGGCGCATCAGGTTGTTTACAGGAAAAAATATGGATATGAAGCATTCCCTGCTGGAAAGAATAGTTTGGGACAATTTTTGACATAAAACTCCTTTATTGCCTTGCCGTGCTTTTGAATCCGACAGAACCATCAAATTCTGCAAGGGTTTTGCCGGACAGGTTGAAATCATCCGTTAAAGATTGGATGATATCCCCTGATTAGAACGTTTACATGTAAAGCAGACAAGTGATTTGATTACCGGGCTGGCGGTTTCTGGTTTCATTCTAATCGTCATCACTCTGTCTATGCCTTTGATTTGCCTGTCTCAGACAAACTGCCAGATCCCGAAATATCAGACTTTAAGCCGATTTGAGCACTGTAAAAAGTGAATCAATCAACGTACAATTTCCATAAGCGTCATAAGAGCATTGGAAATATGAGAAAGGATGAAAACTTGATCTTATGAAAAAAAACAAATCCGCGAAACCGGATCTTGGAACCGCACCCGTTGGCAGGCTTCTGTTTTCACTGGCGATTCCATGTATTACCGCCCAGATCATCAATGTTCTCTACAACATTGTTGACCGGATGTACATCGGCCACATTCCAAACGTCGGCTATGCGGCTCTGACCGGACTTGGCGTTACGATGCCATTGATCACCACCGTTTCCGCTTTTGCGGCACTGGTGTGCATGGGCGCTGCCCCACGGGCTGCGATCTTTTTAGGCCGCAACGATAAAGAAACATCGGAACGGATTCTTTCCGGTTCGTTTACATTGCTCGTGATCATCGCTTTGATTCTGACTGTCATTGTTGAACTGTTTGGTCAGAATCTGCTGGTTGCCTTTGGGGCAAGTGAAACCACACTGCCCTATGCCTGGAGCTACATCCGGATTTATGCGATCGGAACCATCTTCGTTCAGGTCGCTTTAGGTCTGAACGCGTTTATCAACGCCCAGGGCTACTCCATGTGGGGTATGGCAACCGTATGTATCGGTGCGCTGTTAAACATTGTTCTGGACCCAATTTTTATCTTCATGTTTAACATGGGGGTTCAGGGAGCTGCGCTGGCCACCATTATTTCGCAGGGTGTGTCCGCCATCTTCGTGCTCTGGTTTTTAAATTCGAAAAATTCCTATCTGCACATCCAGAAGCAATTCATGCGCCTGGACTTCCGGATTCTTGGTCCATGTCTGGCTTTAGGTCTGTCCCCCTTTATCATGCAGATTACCGAAAGCCTGCTGACCATTAGTTTCAATACCTCTTTGATGCGCTATGGCGGCGACTTAGCCGTTGGTTCGATGACCATTCTGTCTTCCATCATGCAGTTTGCGGTTCTTCCGCTGCAGGGATTGTGTCAGGGCGGCCAGCCAATTCTGTCCTATAACTTTGGAGCCGGAAACAAAGACCGCGTGCTGCACACCTTCAAGCTGCTGCTGACCTGCTGCTTAACCTATTCCATCAGTATGTGTCTGCTTTGCGAAATCGCCCCAGGCATGATGGCCCGTATGTTTACCTCAACGCCAGAGCTGATTGAATACACAAGCTGGGCTTTACGTATTTACATTGCCGGCATCTGTATCTTTGGTATGCAGATTGCCTGCCAGCAGACATTCGTCTCCCTTGGCAACGCAAAGACTTCTCTGTTCCTTGCGATCTTCAGAAAAATCATTCTGCTGATCCCATTGATTTACATTCTGCCAATGTTTATCCCGAACAAAGTCTTCGCAGTCTTCCTGGCTGAACCTGTCTCGGATGTCGTTGCTTCCATTACGACCGCATTCATGTTCTACCGCTATGCCAAACACAAACTGCCAGCTCTGATTGCCGCCAACAAGGCAACCGCAGATGCTGCCAAAGCAGATGAAGAGGCTGAAGTCGCTCATCAGGCAGCTTAGTTCTACCTTCGCTGATCAACGCAAATGAAATTTATCCCAAAACAAAAGCAGGCCAGATCCACACCACGGATCTGACCTGCCTTTTTGTTCTTCAGTTTTGGGTTCGGTTTCTAAGGATACTGGAGTTTTCCAGATTTTTCCACTGATCTGTCTTCCTTTTTTGACGGACCGTTCTCAGATTCTCTTTTTCTATCTTTTTCTATCTTTTTCAGACTTCTTATCGGCTGAAATTGGTTGTCTGCCTGGATTTTATTGATTTTTCGGATCCTCTTTTACCTCGAGACAATGAGCAAAAAATTCAAGAAATTCATCCGCGCTCATCACTTTTCTTCGGGTTCCGGTATAAAACGCGAACAAAACCGAATTGGTCGGGGCGCAGCAGTTCATATCGTCAAGCACTTCAAAATGACCGATGCTTTTGAAGAAGCTCTTATCATCCCCTAAATATTCATATTCATGACCTGTAGCCTGTTCGACCTGCAGGATTGCCTGTTGTTCATCCATAAGAAATTTCCTCCTTATGATCTTATTTTCGCAGACCGCTTCTGGAATCCGGTCTGGAATGCAAAAGAGTAGTTTCTTGTTCAGCTCAGTTTCCGCTCAGATTTTTCCCATTTCCACACTCACAGTCGTCTGTGCAAGGATGAAAAGAATTCCAGCCAGCTTTTTTGGATCACAATCAGGATCAGACCAGGAATTGAAAAAACAGCACAAAAAAACGGCACCCCATTTCTGAGATGCCGGAATTTTCTAAATGGCAGGGGTAGCAGGAGTTGAACCCACATCAACGGTTTTGGAGACCGTTGTTCTACCATTGAACTATACCCCTAAGCGCTCGTTTATTCTAACAGACTCGTTTGAGAAGTGCAACTCGAAATTTTTTTATTTTTTCGAGGCGCTTTTCGAAGCGGCGTCTGACTTACGACTTGAACAGAATAACGGAAACAATTTAAAAAGGCAAGAAAAACATTCAGAACTTTTTTAGAGTGGGATTTGTTAGAATGAACACAGTGCACCTGTCGTATGTCCCTGCTGCATATCAGGCAGATGCTTTGGAGGTTTTTTATGGACATTGCCAGAAGAATGGATTTTTTGCAGACATCGGTCTTTACCGATCTGCGCGCTGAAAAAGAGGAATTTGAAAAGAATACCCGGACCCGGGTGCTGGATTTCACCCTGGGTTCTCCCGATATCCCGCCTGCGCCTTCGGTCATTCAGACCTTATGCATCGAAGCCAGACATCCCGGTAATTACCGCTATGCGGTAGATCCGCTGCCAGAGCTGATTGAAGCCATTCAGAAATGGTACCAGACACGCTATCGTGTCCATCTCGAACAGGATGAAATCTGCCTGCTGCAAGGCTCTCAGGAAGCTTTAGTCAATCTGCCATTGCTCTATTGCAATCCGGGGGATGGCATTCTGATTCAGAACCCTTACTACCCTGCCTATGTGGATGCGCCCCATATCGCCCAGGCTGACATCATTTACATGCCGCTCAAGGAAGAAAATGACTTTCTTATTGACTTTGATGCGATTGATGAAGAATCCCGCCGCAAAGCCAAAATGATGATCGTCTGCTACCCAAACAACCCGACGGGTGCGACGGCACCAGACTGGTTTATTGAAAAGCTGATCCGCTTTGCCCACGACAACGACATCCTTGTTGTTTATGACAATGCCTATTCCGATCTTGTCTTTGAAGGCGAACTGGGACAGAGTTTCCTGGCCTTCCCAGGTGCAAGTGAAGTTGGCGTGGAACTGAATTCCTTTTCCAAATCGTATGGCATGGCCGGAGCAAGACTGGGCGTGCTTTGCGGCAACAAAGAAGTCATTGCTCAATACAAAAAGCTCAAATCCAATCTGGATTACGGAATCTTCATTCCGGTTCAGTACGCTGGCATTACAGCCCTGAAAATCGGCAAGGATATTGTCAAGAAGACCCGCGAAACCTACATTGCCCGCCGCGAACTGATCGAGAAGGAATTTACTGCAGCTGGCTGGCCGATTCACCTGCCAGCAGGCACCATGTTTGTCTGGGCAAAAATTCCAGATGAATACGAAGATTCCTACACCTTTGCCAAAGCCTTGCTCAATGATACCGGTATTCTGGTTACCCCTGGCAATGCCCTGGGTGAAGAAGGCCGCCGGTATGTGCGCCTTGCGCTGGTCGTCAACAGCTACACCATCCGTCAGGCTGCCAAGCGGCTGATGGAAACCCGCTTCTTTCTGGAACATCAGGACCAGGACCAGTAAACAGGAGCAATAGAAATTCGAAAGTCTGATCCGGTAATCGATTCCCCAGGCTGGCTCAAGTTTCCAGCTGTGATTTTGATTCCAGCGACTCCAGACAATTTTCAAATCAGAACATAAAAAATGGGTGGCCTCATCGAAGAAGCCATCCATTTTTTGTTGGGGTAAATTTGTCTTTTGGATTGTGAGAATGGATTCATTCTGGCATGAATCCAAGATTGAAAGTCTTGATTATTTCTGTTCTTTCTGGAGCAGATCGCGGATTTCGGTAAGCAGAACGATCTGTGGATCTGGTTTTTCTTCTTCGGCTTTCTCTTCCTCAGCTTTTTTCTTGCCGACAAGAGCTTCGGCTTTGCTTCTGGCCGCATTCATGGCTTTGACCATGCTGAAGACAACAAAGGCAATGATCAGGAAGTTGATGACTGCCTGTAAGAACGAACCATATTTCAGCTCGGCAGTGCCTACCTTTACAGCCAGATTGGCAATGTTGACCCCGCCGGTGAGCATGCCAACCAGAGGCATAATCAGATCGTTAACTAACGAAGTAACAATAGCGGTGAAGGCAGAACCCACGATGATACCAACGGCCATATCCATGACATTGCCGCGGGAAATGAATTCCTTGAATTCTTCAAAAAATTTCTTCATATTCAAATCTCCTTGTTTGATGCTTTCATTTTACCGGTTTGCGGGAGTTTGACTTCAAAAATACCCGACTGTTAGAGGGCCTTCAGGAGATTGAAACCAAATCAGATGATTTTTTGCATCGAAGTCGAAAAGATAGGTATTCTCGCCGTGTTGTTTGCGCAATGCAATCAGAATCGGCAGAACTCGTCTGGGATCAAGCCCCAGATCCAGAATCGAAAAGGCATCCAGAAACTGGGCCGGACTTTTTGTCAAAATGACCTGCCCTTCCATCCCCTGCGGCAGCGACTGGGCCAGAACCAGACTGAACCGTCGCTTGCCATCCCGGTAGATCAAAGGATAATCCAGATCAAAAAGCACCTTACAGTTCTGGCACTGATGGCGAAAATACGTATGGTCTTTGAGTCTGGAGTATTCCAGCGATTTTGCATCTTTGATCAGGTAAGTATCCCGGGCCATGAAAAAGGAACTGCCGCAGTTGGGACAGGTAAATTCAAAGACACGTTTTTTCATCATTTCTCCTTTCCAGCTGCCAAAAACGGGCATCCGCAAAGATGGATGCCCGCATTGGGTTTGTTTGATTTTATTTTGATCGACTGAATCCAGTTCAGGCCAGGTTGAATATTCAAGTCTGTCCTGTTTTCCACCCGCATCCAGGGGGCAGACAAATGCAGACGAAGCGTTGGCTGGAAGCCTGAAGTTTTCCACCCGCATCCAGGGGGCAGACTCTCGATTAACGGTGAACCGGTGCGGTCTTTTCTTTTAACCAGGCAGCCTCTTCCTCGTTAAGACGAGGAGCAATGGTGTCATAGACAGTCTGGTGGTAGTTGTTGAGCCAGTCGATTTCTTCGTCGTTCATCAGATCCAGATTCAGGCCGCGAACGTCAAATGGAACCATGGTCAGCACATCGTGTTTCAAAAATTCGCCATACTCGGTTTCTTTGTATGGAGCCACAACGAGCAGGTTTTCATGGCGGATGCCGAATTTGCCTTCTTCATACAGACCAGGTTCGTCAGAAGTCACCATACCAACATCCAGCACGCAGGAATCTTTCCGTTCTGGAACAATGCGCCAGCGAATGCCGTTTGGACCTTCATGGACGCTGAGCATTGCGCCAACACCATGACCGGTGCCATGGTTGAAGTCCTGACCCTCGGCCCACAATGGCTGACGCGCAAACAGATCAAGGTTCAGGCCGCGAGCACCTTTCATGAAGACGGCCTTGGCCAGGTTGATATGACCTTTTAAGACGCGGGTGAAGCCATCGCGTTCTTCATCGGTAATTGGGCCCATGACAAATGTACGGGTAATATCCGTCGTTCCAGGCAGGTAGTGGCCGCCGGAGTCAACCAGGAAGAAACCGTGAGCTTCAAGTGGAACTGGATTTTCTTCATCTGGATGATAGTGAGCCATAGCCGCATTTGGACCATAAGCAGCAATCGTTTCAAAAGAGTCTTCCAGGAATTCTGGCTGTTCCTGACGCAGTTTGCCTAAATGTTCTTTCGCACTGATTTCCGTGACTGGATGGCCGGCAGCCATTTCTTCTTCGAGCCATTTCCAGAATTTGATCACCGCAACCGCATCGCGTTTGTGAGCCTCTTTAAAGCCTTCGACTTCAACCGGGTTCTTGCAGGCTTTGAGCAGCTGAATGGGGTTGTCATCCCAGAGTGGTTCCTTCACAGCCCGGCCGATCCGGGAGTTGATGAAGTCTTTTTCCAGGAGGACTGGTCCTTCAAGGGTTTCAACATCTTCATAAATGGCATTGTATGGTTTGATTTCGATGCCATTGTCTTCGAGCAGTTTGCGGCTGACTTCGTCCAGACGGGAGTCATCGATATATAATGCCCCGCTATCCTCGGTCAGAATGGTATAGGCTAAAGCAACCGGGAAACTTGGAATATCATCGGCACGTAAGTTATACAGCCAGGCCACTTCATCAATTTTGGAAGTGACATGCGCTTTAGCGCCTTTATCTTTCATCACAGCACGGACTTCGGCTAACTTGTCTTCAACCGCTTTGCCTGTGTATTTATCTTCATAATGGAATGTTTTTGAAGCCGGAAGAGCTGGACGATCCGGCCATGCTTCACCAGCCAGATCCAGATCCGTAACGATTTCAAGATCTTTATTGGCGAAGTCTTTCTGATAGGATTCAAAATCCTGCATGCTGACGCAGCGGCCGTCAAAAGCCACTTTCTGGCCAGGTTTTACGTTTTCAAGAATGTACTGGGAAATAGAGGGTGTCTCTTTCATTCCCATCTTCATCAGATCAACGCCAGTATTCTGGAGTTCTTTTGCGGCCTGAATGAAGTAACGGCCATCGGTCCAAAGTCCAGCCTGATCATCGAGGACAACCAGAACGCCGGCACTGCCGGTAAAGCCGGAGAAGTGCTTGCGGGCACCGAAATAGTCACAGACATATTCGGTATCGTGGAAGTCTGAGGTTGGGATGATTAATGCATGAATATCATGGTCTGCCATTTTCTGCCGGAGCAGCTGCAGTCTGTTTGGAATCATAAACTACCTTCTTTCTGCCTTTCATTATAAGAAAGTTCCCTGTAAGTGGTAAGAATCCGACTTTCCAGAGATGAAAAGCTGACGATTTCGCCTGAATTCCGCTTTCTGCTCACCTCTCTTGCTCCACTCTCTTAATCTGATCATTGTTCTCTTACTCAGTCGTTTTGAGGAATTTTGCCTCTTCATTGAAAAAGGACCAGCTCTGCGGGCTGATCCTTTCTTTTAAACGTTATTCAAACTTTGGTTTCAGAGACCTGACTGGTCTTTTTACATTCTATTTCTTGCCGTACCAGGCAATGCCTTCATCATTCCAGCCCATGCGAACCAGTGAAAGATGTTCTTCATGGAGCGTAGTGTAGTTGTGGTTGCCCGTTAAAGCATTTGGGTTGAACTGACGGTAGAGTGGGATTTCTTCGTTTTCGTCGGAATACCAGCCAATGCCCTCATCATCCCAGCCTGCGGCCACCAGAACCGTTTTTTCTTCCTCGTTCATGGTGTAATGATGGTCACCGGAATTGGGATTATAAACCCGGTAAACCGGGATTTTGGACTCTTTTGGTGCCATCCAGCCGACACCTTCTCCATTCCAGCCGCTCGCTTCCAGGAAAACCTTTTCTTCCTTGCTGGCGGTATAGAAGTGCTCACCCGTTCCAGGATTGTACAGACGGAACATCAAAGTGACATCGTCCCGATTCCATGAGTTTGGATACAGGGGTTCCACGATGTAGTTGCCCCAGAAATCAACGGATTCCAGGCACATGTTGTTGGAGAGATTAAGAACATGGATCTGGTTGTTATGGCAATCCAGCGTTTCCAGTTCCAGATTGTTATTGACGTTGAGCTCAGAAATCTGGTTGTCCCGGCAGTTCAGATTTTTAAGCTGCGTATTGGCACTGACATCCAGTGTGGTCAGCTGGTTGCCGCTGCAGTTGAGCGATTCCACCCGGTCGAGCAGTTCTACGCCCTTCAAAGACTGAATGCCGCTGTTGGATACATCCAGCGTTTTGATCGAAGAAAGATCTACACCTGCAACGATACTTCCCGGTTGTGCGCCAAGACTTGCGGCAACTTTGTTTAAGAAGGCCGGATCCGGAAAACTGGCCGCATCGAGCGTGACGGTTCCTTCCGCTTCAATCTGAGTGAGCGGTTCAGCTTCTGCGGCCTGTAAAACCAGCGGGCTGACTGTTCCCGCAAACAGTGCCGCTCCCAAAGCCAGTCCAAAGCATTTATTCATAAAATCAACTTCCTTTCCTTTTGATTTCGTATCGGGCTTATTCTTTCACTTTACGCGGATTAAAGGCAACACGTTTTACACAATGTGAACACTTTTTAACACAATCTTGTTGTTTTTTCCCTTTTCAAAGTGACAGCCGATTAAAAACACTGTCTGTGTGCGGATTTCCTGCCATCCAGACCTGAACTGCCGGAACAAAAAGATCGCCAAAAAAAGGACCCATCCCGCAGGATCGATCCTTCTGTTTCTGTTGGTTGATTTCTGTCAGTTACTCTTGGAGTGAATTGGATCTGACTTACTGGCGGATGCCATACCAGGCCACGCCTTCATCCTTCCAGCCAAAGATGTTTAACTGGTTGTGTTCCACAATGGATGAGGTGTAGTGATGGGCACCAGCTTTGGTCGCATTTGGATTGTAAGAACGATAAATCGCAACGCCGTCCTTTTCTTCCATGGAATACCAGCCGATTCCTTCATCTTTCCAGCCCAGGGACTTGAGCGCATCTTTTTCTTCTGCACTCATTGTGTAGTGATGATCGCCCGCATTTGGATTGTACAGACGATATACCGGACGATCCGTCTTGTCAGGCGCAATCCATCCCAGTCCTTCATCTTTCCAGCCGCGTTTGACCAGATCAGCTTTTTCGGCTTCATCGGCAGTATAGAAATGTTCACCGCTGTTTGGATTGTACTGGCGGGCCATTTCAACCAGTTGAATTGGATCTGGTATTTCAGTACCAGGCGGAAGCAGGGTGTTAAGGCCATCTCCACCCGCAGTCAGATTTTCCAGATTGGTATTCTGGCTTAAATCCAGTTTTGTCAGGTTGTTATTGGCGCAGTTGAGGACTTTGAGTTTCTTGTTGCCAGCAAGATTGAGTTCTACCAGCTTGTTATTGGAACAGTTCAGATCCTCTAAATCTTTCAGCTTTTCAATCCCCTCCAGAATGGTCAGGTTATTGTTGGAGCAGTTCAGAGTTGTCAGTTTGCGCAGCAGTTCAATTCCCCGAAGAGTGCTGATGTCCTTACGTGGTACATCGAGATAAGTAACTTTATTCAGATCAGCCTGACTGACAGAATCTGTATTTTCCAGACCAGCCGTTTTTTTCAAAGCCTCAATCACCGCAGCACGCAGACTGGTATCCATAATCTCCTGGGTCAGATCAATGCTTCCGGCTTCATGACTCACTGCAACAACTGGAACAGCAGTCTCATTGGCCATGACCGGGGTGCTGACAATGGAAGCGACCATCGTAGCAGTCATCAGGGCTGTAAAGTTTCTTTTCATGGGTTGTATTTCCTTTCTGTCTTTCTTGATTTCTTGATTTTGTTTTGACGTGTTTTAAAACTCGTCGATATCGTAAGTATTATCTACAACCATGATAACTTTCTCAACACAATTCTCTGATTTTTCCAACATTTTCCCATTCTCACCAACAGAATCCAGGCATTTTATTTGAAAACTCCTTTTTCTGGTTTCTTGTCTCGACTCAACTGATCATCAAATCCAACGATCCAGCAATCATCCACCACCAAAAGAAAAAGCAGCTTTGTCTGCGCGGAACGCATGCAGGCAAAACTGCTTCAATCTCTTATCGTTTCGTTAATAGCCTTCACCCTCGTAAGGGTCGACTGGGGCTGTATATGGATCAATAGCGTTTGGATCGACATTTGGATCCACGATCTCAGCATTGGGGTCTACAGGCTGCGCATTGGGATCCACATTGGGATCAGCTGGCTGCGCGTTTGGATCGGCATTAGGATCTGCCGGCTGAGCGTTCGGATCGGCGTTTGGATCAACTGGCTGAGCATTGGGATCCGTCTGTCCGGCATTGGGATCGGCAGCCTGGTCTTCAGGATTGGCTGCGTCAGCCGGAACGTCTTCAAGATCCTGGCGCTCCATCGGGACGATGGAATAGATCGGTACGGGATCCTGATGCTGGTAAATCAGATGCAGGCCTTCTCCGCCAAAAATTCCAAGTCCGGCGGTTAAAGCCAGCACCAGCAAGGATTTCATCCAGTACGTAAACATATTGGCTGCCTTGAAGGTATTTTCAAGACGCATATACTTGAACTGGTCCCACAGGTTCATCACCGGAACAGCCAGAATCAGAATCTGCACCAGGTAAGCGGCAGGAGCAGAATTGGTCAGATACAGCATCGGCTGCAAAGCTTCCCCGGCTGCAACCAGATTGGCATACTCATACGAGCGAACCCATAAGACATAGTCATTGTAAAAGCCAAAACCGGCCAGAATGCCCACCCCATAGATCAGGTTGATCAAAAAGAGGACCTGAATCTTGATAGAACGCGAGCGAACCTGACTCATGCGCACGGCTCTTGATACGGTGCAAAGCCAGGTAAAGGTCAGCCAGAACAGATAGATCAGCGGGCTGTAGGGGATCCATGGAAAACCGACACAAAAGATCAGGCTGATCCAGAGCATCAGGTTGCCAAGGGTATCGGTGCGCGAGTGCCAGCGCTTGATTTTGCGGATTCCAAAGGTCCGCATGGAAAATGGCGTCGTGATCAGCGACGTCCACTTTAACGGGATCAGCATCATCAACATCGCCACAACCAGTACGACTGCTGAAAGCAAAAGATCCTGTTTTGATACAATTTGCGACATACTTTCTTTCCTCTTCAGTCCAGATTTTTATTTCCCGAAATCTGGATCAGATGACGCGCTTTTCCTGGCCGGCAGGTCCAAAGAATTTTCGATGGAGTTCAAAGCCGAGAAAAAACACGATACCACTCAACAGAATAACACTGATTGGCGAAACATAAAGCTTACCCGGAAGAAACCTTGCCAGGGCAATCACACTTAGATACAAAACAAACAGGACGCCAAGCCCAAGCCAGCGCTTCCAGCCGCCTTCAAAACGAAGCAGACATTCAATCAAAAGCTTCACCACCACATACGCCCCAATGGTCTGGGCGATGTTTTCCAGACCAAAAGGCATGGTTCCCATCAGATTCTGCTTTTCCAGAACCTGAATAAAAAGCGTCTGATAGAGCCCAATCCAGCAGGGGGCAAACAACAGAAGGTCAGCTGCTTCCCGAACCAGCCAGGACGATGCGGCATGTTTCTGTTTGAGAGCAGCTACTTTATTTGGCATCTGTTCGAGAAGCGTTTCATCGGCCTGCGGCTGGTGAAGATCATGAATCATCTGGCCGATCAGCTTTTCCTGTTCTTCAATGGGCGCATTGGTCTTTCGAATCGCAAAGATCAGCTGGCGGCCTTTCACTTTGGCCCAGCCTGGGAGCGTGTAGCTTTGAATGGCCGGGGCTTTGAAATAAAGATACAGATTCATTTGAGCACCTGCACAAGATCAACAGGTGGGTTGAGCGCATTGGCTTTGCGCAGCTGTTCAATTTTGTCTTTCAAATCCGCAAGCACATCCCAATAGTTATCGGTCTGGCAATAACAGAGAACTTTGATCTGGATGCCCATGCCATCAGGCGTATAGTCCCCGACAATCGTTTTAGGCGCCGGGTCGGCCAGAACACCGGATTCCTTATGAAGCAGTTCCAACAGGTCTTTACGGAAGGCTTCATAGTTATCCTGAATCGACAGCGGCACAAGAATCACGATTCGTCGTGTAGGGAGTGCGGAATAGTTGGTGACCGGATTGGCAATCAAGGTTGCATTGGGGATCACGACTTCCTGATTGTCAAAGGTTACCAGCGTTGTAAACATGATTTCCACCGTCTGGACCGTTCCTTCCAGCGAGTCGCATGCAATATAATCACCAACTTTAAAAGGCTTGGTGACCAGAATTTCCAAGCCGCCCGCGACATTGGCCATGTTGTCTTTCAACGCCAGCGAAATGCCAAGACCCAAGGCGGAAAACGCACCAACGGCCACGGACATGTCGACGCCGATCTGGCCTAACGCGACAATTACGGCCAGAATCCGGATAAAGATATTCGCAAACGAGCCGGTAAAGGTGAGCACCCCTTCATCCACGCCCTTGCGATTGTGCAGCCGCAGAATCTGTTTCTTGATAAACGGGCCTAAAAAATAGCCCACCATCAGTTCAACAGTGGCTGCCAGCAGTTTAATCAGAAAATTATTATGGAGAAACTGTTCCCAGGTCATACTTCCCTTCCTTTCAAAATCACCGTTCGAAATTTGTTTTGTTTAGATCCTTTCTGATGTCTTCCCGGCCACAAAAACAGCCACAACAGCTGCCGGCCATACAGCGGTGCCGGCCATAGAGCTGATCCAGGCAATTTTGCTCCTGCAGGCAGTTCAGAATGGATCATTTTCAAAAAAAGCCGGACTCAATCCAGGATTGAGTTCGGCAGAAAAAACTAAGCTAAAGCCTCTTCGAGTCGTGCGATGGCGGTATCAATTCGGCGTAAGGATTCGTCCTTACCTAAAATCCAGGCAATTTCAATGGCTCCGCCTGGAGTGAACTGTTTACCGGAAAGGGCTGTGCGGACTGGCCAGAGAACCACACCGTTTTTCACACCCAATTCTTTTGGCAGAGCCAGCAGGGTTTCGTGAACGGATTCTTCAGTCCAGTTGTCCAGATTTTCCAGAGCAGTGCGGACAGCTTTTAAAGCAGTCAGCGCGGATTCTGGAGTGGATTTCATCTTTTTATGACGATACATTTCCAGATCGTAGTCGCCGGTCTTGTCGAAGAAGTCTACAGATTCTTCAATCTGAGTCAGGACATCAATTCGTGGCTGAATGATCTTGGCAATTTCTCTGAGATCATATGGACCTTTAACAGCGCGTTCGAGATATGGACGAACCGTTTCGAAGTAAGTGTCTTCATCCATGTTGCGCAGATAAATTCCATTCATCCAAGTCAGCTTATCGATATCGAAAATAGCCGGGGACTTGGAAATACGTTTTACATCAAAAACTTCAATTAACTCTGGCAGAGAGTAAATTTCCTGTTCCGTAGGTGGTGCCCAGCCAAGCAAGGCAATGTAGTTGATGATGGCAGCTGGCAGGTAGCCTTTTGCGACCAGATCCTGGAAGGAAGCGTCACCGTTTCGTTTGGATAGTTTCTGGTGTTCATCTTTCATTACAGGTGGAACGTGAACATACGTTGGACGATCCCAGCCATAGGCATCATAGATCAGGTTGTATTTTGGTGTAGAAGACAGGTATTCGTTACCACGGACAACGTGAGAGATGTTCATGGTGTGGTCGTCGATGATATTGGCAAAGTTATAAGTTGGGAAACCATCGGACTTTAACAGGATCTGCTCATCAAGCAGGTCGCCGTCAAATTCAATGTGGCCGTATACTTCATCATCAAAAGAAGTTTCGCCGACATTGGCAATGGTCTGACGGATAACATAAGGTTCGCCGGCATCGAGTTTTGCCTGGATTTCTTCCTGGGACAGGTGCTTGCATGGATCCTGGAATTTGAAAGAAATGCCCAGGGATTCAGCTTCTTTACGCTGCGCCTCAATATCTTCTTCAGAGCAGAAGCAATAGTGAGCGTGGCCTGTTTTGACCAGCTCTTCAGCATAGCCTTTGTACATGCCTAAACGTTCAGACTGAACGTAAGGACCATAGTCGCCTCCGATATCTGGTCCTTCATCCCAGTTCAGGCCAACGTCTTTGAGGGTTTTATAAATAATGTCAACGGCACCTTCGACTTTACGACCCTGGTCAGTATCTTCGATTCGAAGTAAAAAATCGCCGTTCTCATGTTTGGCAATGAGATATTCAAATAATGCGGTCCGCAGGTTGCCGATATGCATATATCCGGTTGGGGATGGGGCAAACCGCGTTCTGACTTTTTTTGTCATGACAATCGATTCTCCTTACTAATCAAGTCAAAGTGTAGTCGATACGGGCTTGATTTGCAAAAAGATCGACATCTTCCGCTCCTTTTCGGATTGAAATCCCCTTTGTCCGCCAGAACCTGATCCAAAAACCATCCCGCTAGATCATCCAAAAATTCTGCTCTTTCGAAAATCTCCAGTTTTCAAAGCGATCGGTTCTCAAGGATATAAGAAACATTCCTGCAAACAGTCTTGGAAACCATCTGAGTAAAAAATCCGAGAAAAAGAAATACCTCCTGGTGCTGGAACCAGGAGGGTAAAAAAAAACCTGCGATATGCAGGCGTATAAGGAATCAGCTTTCACTGATATATTTTCATATGGCTGGGGTACGTGGATTCGAACCACGGAAATGGCAGATTCAGAGTCTGCTGCCTTACCGCTTGGCTATACCCCAATGCGATCACGCTCATTTAAGATACTCCAGATCAGAATCAAAGTCAAGCATTTCTTTAAGAAATTTATTTGGCTTTAGATTCGAACTGTTTCGCTCAACTCGAACTCCCATATTAAACCACTTCCTCTTTTTGCATGCAACCCTGAATTCAATATTTTTAAACTTTTTTCCTGAGGCACCCCCTGAGACTTTCCATATTCCCATATCGCCCCCTGATAGGGGCTGTCCGGTTTTCAAATTTCCTTCCACCTTCAGAATTTCCATCTCCAACAATCCGCTTTTATAAGCCCAGATCAGTCTGAAAACGACCTGAACAACAACCCGTCCTGGTCGATCTGTTTCCAGCAGTCAGCCCGGTGCTTACTTTTTAAAAAATTTTCGGTTTTTGCGACACATTCTGAAATCTTGCGTATATCCAGTTGAGTCCTCACTCTGATCCTCTTTTGGACAGCCATTCAGAAGGCAGATTCCTTCAGCTTCGCGATTCAGCTAAAGGAATCAGAAACTAACTCCCTGGTATCTGGATTCCGCTTTGTTGTGACGATTTGCCGGTCAAGCAGCAGAAAAGGATCAAAAACAAAATAAGAAGAAGTGAGAATTCAAATTTCATATAATGAAGGAGAAGACGAAAATGGATTCACCAAAGCTTCAAAAAACATCGATTGCCAGCAAGTTAGAGAGCACAGAACACAAAGCCAGTTATGATGCAGCCTGTAAACGTCTGTTGTCAGAAAAAGTAGTTCTCGCCCACGTGATGAAATCCTATCTTACCGAGTTCCAAGACTGCTCTGTAAATGAGATTGCCAATCGGTATATCGAAGGAACGCCGCTTGTTGATGCCATTCCGATCACGACGGACAAAACAAATCCAGCAATTCTCGGAATGGATTCCAGTGACAAAACGACCAGTGAGGGAGAAGCCACTTACGACATCCTGTTTCGGGCTCTTGTTCCAAATACCCAGGAAGAAATCGGCGTGATCATCAACGTGGAAGCTCAGAAAGATTCTTATCCTGGCTACCCAATCGTCACACGGGGCATTTATTACTGTGCCAGATTGTTATCTTCGCAATACAATCGAGAATTTACAAATTCCCACTATGAAAAACTCAAAAAAGTATATTCGATCTGGATCTGTCTCAATCCGCCTGTAAAGGACAGAAACAGCGTCACATCCTTTGATTTTCAGCCGCATACACTAGGCGGTAATTCAGTGGCACCCGTCAGCAGTTACGACTTAATGTCCGTAATCACTGTCTATCTTGGAGGACCAGGAACAAAAAATTACAGCGGCACACTGCGTATGCTGGATATTCTGCTTTCTGACGTTAAAAGCGCCGCCGAGAAAGCAAAAACGCTTCAAAATGATTATGGGATCCAGATGACTCAAACCATGGAAAAGGAGGCTACAAACATGTGCAATTTAAGCGAAGCGATCGAACAAAGAACAACCGAAAAAAATTACTTAAGCTCCATTCAAAGCATCTTGAAAAAAACACAGCTTTCTGTTGATCAGGCAATGGATCTGATCGATATTCCAGAAAACGACCGCCCAAAATATTTGGAATTGCTCAATCAACAACAGCAGTAAATACCCTACTCCTGCAAAAGGTGAACACTATGTCCTGTAATTTAAGCGAAGCGATTGAAGAACGAGGAATCAACAAAGGAATCTTACGTTCCATTCAAAGCATCTTGAAAAAAACACCGCTTTCCCCTGACCAGGCAATGGATCTGATCGATATTCCAGAAAGTGAGCGGGCAAAATTTTTAGAACTGCTCAAGCAACAGCAGCCGTAATCCCCCCACCAGGCAATTTGAAGATAGATGAGTGAATCGATACAATGTAAGGCATGGAAGAAGCACAGCTTTATTTTGTCTACATGCTCGTCTGTCATGACGGGACCTTTTATACAGGTTATACGCCTGATCTTGTGCGGCGCCTGAAAACTCATAATGCCGGACGGGGAGCCAAATATACCAAAGCCCGAACGCCGGTCTATCTGATTTATCATGAGGTGTTTCTGGATCGACACGAGGCATTGAGCCGCGAATACCGGATCAAACAGCTGACCCGTCAGGAAAAACTTGCTTTGGCCATCAGCCGGCCGTTCTGTCTGATTCAGATGGCCCAGCTGTTTACGAATGAGAATAGTAACGAGAACAGTAACACCCCTCCTAATATCAATATCAGCACGTAAAAAGAGCTTTTCATCCTGGTCGATTGTTTCGATCGACAGGTGAAAAGCTCTTTGTCTGTTTAGAGATTGTTTTGGGGAAATCGAAGATTTGGACTAAGTCTTTACTCTCAGGACATTTCCTCCAGGCGGGTCATTTTTTCTTCCCATTCCTTGGTCAGATTGGCGATTTCATTGTGCTTGTCGTCAATCTTAGCTTCCAGTTCATCCATTTTCCGGTAGTCCTGATAATATTCCGGTTCATAGCGAAGGTCGCGCAGCGTTTCCAGATCTTCTTCCGCTTTGGCAAGCAGTTCTTCCAGCTTGGCACAACGATTGGTCAGCTGGTTCTTTTCCTGACGGAGCATGGCCGATGTTTTTTCTGGTTCCGGCTTTTTCATCTGGCGGCCGCGGCCTGCTGGAGCAGCTTCGATCTGAGTGAGCGTTCCCGCTTTTTTCTTTTCTGTATATTCGTTGTAGCTCAGATCATACATCTTGCTTTCCGGTCCGACGACAAGAACTTTGTCGGCCATTTTGGATAAGAACATACGGTCATGGCTGACAAACAGAAGCGTGCCGTCATAGTTCTGGAGGGCTTTTTCCAGAGCTTCTTTGGCTGGAATATCAAGATGGTTGGTCGGTTCGTCAAGAATCAGCAGGTTATCATGAGCCATCATCAATCTGGCCAGCGATAAGGAGACTTTTTCGCCTCCAGACAAATCGTTGACTTCTTTGAAGACTTCATCTTTGGTAAACAGGAAGGCGGCCAGGACATTTCGGATCTGAGTCTGGGTGCTGTCCGGCTGGTCATCCCATAAGGTATCGATGACAGTCTTGGTGGAGTGCATGGCAGCTGTTTCCTGATCAAAATAGCCAATATCAATCTGGTGGCCAAAATCATACTGACCGCCAAGACTTGGCAGCTGGCCAGTCAGGGTTTTGAGCAGAGTCGATTTACCAATGCCATTTGGGCCGATAATGCCGACACGGTTCTGACGGAACAGGTCGAAGCTGACTTTGGATAAAGGTTTGTCATATCCAAACACCAGGTTATCTACTTCCAGAACCCGGTTGCCGCCTTTACGGCCGGATGTGAAGGTTGCTTTGATTACCGAGTTGTCGGCTTTGACATCTTCAATGCGGTCCATCCGCTCGAGATATTTGATTTTGGATTGAGCAAAGGCTGCTTTGCTTTTTTTGTAACGGAATTTTTCGATGAGCTCTTCCATGTGATGAATCTCATCCTGCTGACGCAGATAGGCTTCATGGTTCTTTTCGATCCATTCTTCCTTGGCTTTGACATAGTGGGTATAGGAACCTGGATAACGCATTGTTTTTCCATGTTCAATTTCCACGATTTCATCACACACATGATCCAGGAACATACGGTCATGGCTGACAAGAATGACTGCACTTGGATAGCGGCTGATGTAGCTTTCCAGCCATTCAATGGAATCAAGATCGAGATGGTTGGTCGGCTCGTCGAGCAGCAGAACATCCGGTTTTTCCAGCAGCAGACGAACGAGCGCAATGCGGGTCTGCTGACCGGAAGAAAATTCATCCAGACGTTTGTCCAGATCCTTTTCTTCAAAGCCAAAGTGGAAGAAAACCGACTTCATTTCATGTTCGTAGTCATACCCACCCAGCGTTTCAAACTGGTTTTGCAGGCGGTCATACTTTTCGAGCTGTTTTTCTGAGTGGTCTTCGCCCAGAATCATGGCCTGTTTTTCCAGCTCTTTTTCCAGAGCTTTCAAGGGTTCAAACACTTTTTCGAGTGCTTCTTTTACTGTGATGGTTTTGTCATTAAATACAGTCTGCGAAAGGGTTCCAATGCGGGTTGCATTCGGGATAATCCGCTCGCCTTTTTCAAAGTCTTCCTGGCCGGAAATGATATTTAACAAGGTGGTCTTGCCGCATCCATTGCGGCCGACCAGTCCGATTTTTTCAGTCCCCTTTACTTGCAGGCTTGCTCCCTGCAAGATGTCATGCGCGCCAAATGACTTATACAGATTCGAAACTTGAAGTTTCATTTTCAATAAGCGCAAGGATTCCCTGCTCTTTTCTGCCCTGGCCGTTTTGTGGTTTGGGTCTGCTTTCTATTCAATCTGTTCTCTATATAGATAGAAGACAGACAACGACAGAATTCCACCGCCAAAGACAGGTGAAAGACAGGGAGAAGGAATTGCGCGCCCTCCTTTCCATATCTGGGTATCCAGAGTCCTTTTTAAAGAACTCTTTCCTTATTTATCAGTTTGTTTGATGTGCTTGTTTACACGCTTGTTTTATGGACTTGCCTGGCAGATTTTCCTGCAGGCCTGTTCTTTCGGTTTACATAAGATTCTCCAATTTTAAAGACGGATTTATATGGTCGTTACTGTCCATCCACAGCCGGCTGTTCTGCTGCAGGCTCTTCTACCGGAGCAGTCTGAGCAGGATCCGCATTTTCAACGGATTCGGTTACGGGAGCCACAGATTCTGGGGATGCCATCTGGCTGGAAGCAGTCTGTTGGGTGCTCAGCTTACTCAGATCAATTGGTGTTGAGATATGCGCATACTGCAGGATGCCTTCACTGATTCCTCTGGCAATCGCATCAATATGCTCGAGGAAGTAAGTCCGGCTTTCAGCATTTTCCGTGGACGCAAAGCCAAACAGAACACCGTTCATGCCATAGGCATCTGAATACTGGCTGTTGGCTTCAAATCCGGCGGCCTGACCGGCACTGGTCACTTTACCACCAGATTCGCGTATGGAAGCAGTATTGGTCAGTTTTGTATAGTTGTAATTTTCATCGGGCTGGAATAGATCATATCCATTGCCCTGATTGAGCTGGGTCAGTGTCGAAATGTTTTCCAGTTCGACGCCATTCTGGTTGAGACAGACCGTAATTTCATTGCCCAGTCTGCCATTGGTAAATGGGCTGGACAAAACAAACGGACGAGTATAGTCCTGCGTATACATGCTCAGCGATAAGAAAATTTTTGCCTGAGCCTGATAGCCCGTTTCAATTGTGCTCTCTGCACCGGTATAAATCGCTTCTTTAACTTTCTGATGGGAATAAATAACTTTCAGTCCCGTGCTTTCCAGATTGGCTTTGATCTTTTCAGCTAAAGCCCATGCCTGCTGGGTTTCAGAGAAGCCATCAATTGAATCTTCAAAGGTGGTCTCGTCTGCCGGCCAGGCCAGGGTGCTTGGATCGATGCACACATCTGCAATAGTCTCGAGTGGATCACTTTCCGTGACTGCGATAAACAGATACGGTTTGTCCATCTGAATATTGTAACGATCCAGATAATACGGACTGGAAGCGACTTGCACTTTTTTGACTTTGTCATTGTCGCGCATAGTCACAAACGTATCTTCCAGCTTCGCGCTTTCGGTGTAGGCGCGTTTGGGTTTATAACCATCGGACAGATACACTTCATACACCCCTTCGGGCAGCATCTGCAAGTCAATGCCTGCATCTGCTCCGCCACTGAAGGTCGAGGAAATCGTATTTCCATCTTTAATATTGCGCAGGGTCACATTCCGGCCGAAAAAGCCGTCAGTTTCCATGGGTTCAAAGGTTCGGTCATAGAACACCAGAGAAGTGCCATAAATGGTCATGTCGTCCACCTCAACCGTCTCGTCAAAGGCGCTCTGTGGCAGTTCTTTCAGATCCGAAAGCTGGATCTGATCAAGGTAGGTCATGGAACGCTTTGGGCTGAGAACTTTGGGCAGCCAAAGACACAACGCAATCACAATCACCAGCACAATGACAAGCGCACCGGCCAGAATCTTGCTTTTTCTGCTGAAACGCTTGCGCGTTGGTTTTCTATTCGAACCGGATGGCTTCTTACCATCCGGGATTTTTTTATATTGATTTTTATTTTTCTTCTTGGTCATGGTTTAAGAGTATCGAAATCTCAGCCAAAAAAAAAGCAAAGAAAAAGAAGAGCTGCGACAACTCTCCTTTTCCCAAAGCTATAAGATTAAAAGAGGAAATAATGGAAAGATTCAACTTTGAACCAGCCGCTTTCTGGTTCCCTGCTCGTTATCTTCTTTCCAAGCTCACTATAACATTGCTTTTTTTGGTCCTGTGTTTTACGCCCGAAAAAGTGAAATCCATAAAAAAAGCCGACGGGCATCGGCTTTAGAGAAAAGAAAGGGATTTGCAGAAAAGACTCTGCATGTCAGAGCGGGATCATCTGACAGTCATGAATATACATCCCTTTTCTCAAACGAATATTAAATCCTCAGGCAAATTTTGCGAAAACAGTCGGCCGAAACAAAATAAAAATCTGGATGGGCGAGATCCAGATTTTTATCAGATGAGAGTAAGAGAAAAGAAAGGAAATTATAATGAGGAAACCTGCTGCTTGATTTCCATGGCTTTATCCTAACAGAAAGCTTTCCGGTCACAATGTATTTTGCTTGATTTTTTTATTTGATCTTTACGGCAAGCCCCATGCTTCTTTATCCCAGTATTTTTCTTCGACTTTAAAAATTAGCCTGGATTTTTTAGATTCTGCTCAAATCCCAAAGCCAGAATAGTTTTTCAAAATATTGGTTCTACCATTTCTGGCCAGCTGATTTTTTGACATCAGATCTGTCAGGTCAAAGGCGGAAAACAAACCAAATCGGCCGGAATTTCGCGTTTTTTGTAGACGAAAGCAACAGAACCGTCAGTCAGACCAAATAAAAACCGGAGATGGGCGAGATCTCCGGTTTTTAAAATATGGTTAAGAGAAAAAAGAAAGGAAATTTAGGAAATCCGCTGCTTGATTTCCATGGCCTAATCCTACCATATTCTTTATGTGATTGGTGTATGAACATTGAGTTTTTTTCTTCCGATATTGTGGGCGGAATTTTGTGGAGAATGTCGAATCTTAATTTTCCTACCCTTAAAAAGTCCGATTTGAGTTAGAAACCAATCCGGACTGAATATGAAAATCTTACCGATCCCCGTAAAAACCCGCTTTGACCACTTTTCCGATCCGTTTTCCGGCCAGAAAATTTCAATTTTTCAGACATCGGCTTCAGAATTCATCCCGAAAAATATGCCAGTTTCATACATTTTTGCCGAAACGGTTTCCGAAACATTTCTTTTTGTTTTCGTAGAGTTTTCATCAGCCTGTCGATTCAAGACTACCCTGTCCACACCGGCCGCCCGATTTTCTTCATCGCCTGATTCCAGGCATCCGGCAAAGTTCATTTTTTCAACGAACTTTTTCTGGTGAATGCCCCTTGGGATGTTCTCTTACAGTCTCGAGCAAGTTGTGCAATCTGCGAGTGTCCTTAAACACGTAAAAACCCGATCTGGCGGGGATCGGGTTTTTACTATGATAAGAGAAAAAAGAAAGGAAATTTAAGGAAACCTGCTGCTTGATTTCCTTGGCTATACTGTACCTGATTTTCTAAATCTTCCCAATTTTAACGCTCATAAACTTTATAGTTTCTTTACAGAAATCACGCACGTCTTTAGACATGTCCGGACAGGAAAAATCACTCTGGTCTATCTGGAGCCTGCTGGCCAGGCAGCCAGATCCATCCGTCAGCTAACCGCATCCATTCAGATCGAGAACCATGTGAAACTAAAATGAATGAAGATACGGAAAAGAAAAAAATGGATCAGCAAAAACCAAAAACTCTCAGCTTCCCCATAACGCAATAACCGACCGGGGTGGCGAAACCCGGTCGGTTATTGCGTCTATTATATGAGAAGAGAAAGAGATAAGAAAGGAAATACAATCTAAGGAAATCTGCTGTCTGGTTTCCTTGATTCAAAAATACAGGATCTGATTTCAAAAGGGCCCGTAAACGCCCGTTTTTTTATTTGCGGAATTTTTGATTATCTTTTTTCAGATGATCCGCTCTTTCCTGGAATCTAAGACCTTCTGCTTCCTGGCTTCTAATCAAAACAAAAGCCCGGACGAGCCGGGCCTTTGCTTGAGAGAAATTGTAATAATGATTAAGAGAGAGAAAAAAGAAAGGAAATTATTGCTTTCTATCAAGGAAACCTTCTGCTTGATTTCCTTGGCTTTACATTACTCTTGATTTGTCTATATATTCAAGCGCTAAGGAATAACCATTTCACTCTGTTCCACTTTTATAAGATTTGAGCATATTTTCCGTAATTCGTTTTGAGATCCGGAAAATTTCGATCCCAATGACCAGTTTTGGAAATTTTTAATTCCAGCCAAAAGGGACCAAAAAACCTTTTTTCGAACAGGCTGTATTTCTTTTCTGAGCAGTTCCCTGAAGGAAGTATAGCCCTCTCCACTCATCATTGCCAGAGACTGCCTTCCACCAGTCAGGCGATTTTTTCATCCTTTCCTCACTCTTTCCTGTGGCCATCCTGATCGCAGGCATGACTTTTCTGACTTATGATGGTCCG
>Belle_p2__coassemble_1688_pt1 | contig 22500 bp, 13 predicted proteins | sample Belle_p2__metabat2_high_PE_033 | metagenome-assembled genome bin Belle_p2
CAGGGATATCAAAAGTACGAGGGTCATGTGGTCCTACTTTTCATAAATTCTTAGGATAATTAAACTCACCGTCATTTAATTTGACTGTTATTGGTTTCGATGCTACACCTGAAGTCACCTTTAGTAGATCCAAACGAATTATTATTTTTCCGAATCAATTTAGTTAACCTTTTTGACAACACAATCTATTGTCTCTCTGTTTTCCTTTCAATCGTCAGCAAACCCACATTTTCAAGCCCTGCCCAGACAAACGAGAGACTGCTTTCCTCAAAAAAACGAAACAAAACGTGCCGGAATCCCGACAAAAAAAGGCTGTAACCTTCACCGGTCCTAAACGAACGATGAGGATTACAGTCCTTAACCAAATTGGCTTGTTTAATATTCTTTTTTTGGTGTTTTCTTTGTGATCAGTCTTCGCACAGATCAAATGGCTTGGCTCCTACAGCCTGTTCAAGCAGTTTTGGGTCCATCTCAATCTGCACCCCAATTTTGCCGCCGGAAAAATAGATGGTCTCAAATTCTAAGGCACTCTGATCAAAGAAAGTCGGAAACTGCTTTTTCATTCCCAGTGGGGAGCAGCCGCCATGCACATAGCCGGTCAGCGGCAGCAGCTGTTTCTGGGCGATCATTTCGATCTTCTTTTTGCCTGCAGCCTTGGCCGCTTTTTTGAGTGACAGGTGTTTGTCGGCTGGAATCATGAAGACAAAGTGTTCCTTGTCATTGGATTCCGTCACCAGGGTTTTGAAGACCTGTTCTTTTTTGGCATGAAGCAGATCGGCAACCGTATTGGCATCGGCCGCTTCTTTTAAATTGAGGTCAAAATGTTCATACGGCAGCTTGAGCGTATCAAGATGGCGCATTGCATTGGTTTTTTTGATTTTCATTGACGATTCTCTCCAGTTTTCGCATGATCTGCCTTGCAGCGGCAGATTTGGTCATGGAGTGATCCATGGCTGTTTTCAATATATACTGATGCGCTTTTTCTTCACTCCATCTGCACAGCGAAACCAGCTGGACTTTGCACTGGCCGACCAGTCTTTCATCCTGATAACGGCGCTTTTCCTTATTAATGGAATCCTGCAGCCGGCGCTTGGTGTCGACCGTTTTGGAAAGATAGGCCATCACCTGCAGCAAAACCGTTCTGGGCGTCTGCAAGGGCAGAACCAGGATCGGGGCGCTTCGAAACTGATAGCTGATTGTATCGATTCTTTCACTGGGACAGAACACCACTGCCGACAGGGAGTGAATCGTGCTCAGTTCCAGAACTCCTGGACCGAGAGCCGAGGGTTTTGGCTGGAGCTGGGCGGCAAGCAGATCAAACGTCGAAGTCCCCAGAAGACGTTTGGCTTTTTCCAGCGTTTCGGCATTCACAATTTCCCATTCCGAAGCCGCAAAGACGTCCTGCGGCAGCATTGGACACTCCTGGACAATCAGCAGCCGCTTTTTTAACACTCTTCCTCCACGGCCAGGTAGGCATTCACCAGGTCAGGATGAAGACTCTGTTCAATCAGCTGGGAAGTCCGGACGAGTTCTTTGGCTTCTTTTAAAGAGGAAGCGACCGGGCGGTCTGCATTCTTTGGCAGATCCAGATTTTCTTTAATTCCCTGCAGGCCGGCAATTAAAACCAGCGCAAAATTGAGATAGGGATTGGTCAGTGAATCCGGGAGTCTGACTTCAATCACATCTTTAGCCAGCGGCGGGATGCGCACCATTACATTTCGGATTATATCCGACACGTCAAAACAACCTGGCGCATTGGCCGAGGCCAGCCGTTTGACAGAAAGCGGCGATGAGCACATGAATAACTGCATTTCCGGCAGGTACTTAAGCAAGCCTGCAATAAAGGCATCTCTTTTTTCAAGCCCTTCTACAAAACGGACCTGAACATGCATAGAACTGCCGGCCTGGTCTTCTAAAGGCTTGGCGGAAAAATCCGCATACAAGCCATTGGAATTTGCGGTCGTGCGGACCACCCATTTAAACAGGCTGGCTTCATCCGCTGCCTGCAATGGGTCTGAGAAGTGAAAATCAATCTCATTCTGGCCGGGTCCGGACTGATGGTAGGACTTATGGGGGTCCAGGCCCATTTCTTCCAGAATCAGGCAGATCTCGCGGCGGATATTTTCCCCCTGATCGAGGGGGGCAACATCCATATAGCCGCCATGATCAAACGGCTTCTTTGTTGGGTTTCCATTTTCATCCCGTTCAAACAGGTAAAACTCATTTTTGGCTGCCATCAATACTTCCAGATCTGCGCTGGCAACCGACTGCAGAACCCGTTTGAGCAGCAGCCGGGTATCGGCTTCAAATGGTTTGCCATCAATCGTATACAGATCGCAGACCATATGGATGACGCCATTTTCCATGCTGCGCCAGGGCAGCAGCACCATTGTAGATGGATCTGGTTTGAGAATCAGATCCGTTCCCTCATACGTGCAGCCGGGAAAAATCTGAGTGGCATCAATCGCAACGCCTTTTTCAAACGCCCGGTTGAGCTGGCGGGGCATAATGGATACATTTTTCTGTTTGCCAAACAAGTCGTAAAATCCAAGGCGGATAAACTTCACGCCCTCGTCTTCGACATAGTTCAGTACATCTTCTCGAGTCGTCATTTGGATTTCCCTTCTTTATGATCTGTTTTCTGAAGACTGCTCTTTTCCTTTTCGCAGGCAGATGAATTGTTTGGATGGATTCCCTGTTGATCCATCTATGATGAGTCTATTCATTCCTGCAGCAGGGATGGAGATCGATCTGAATCTATATAGATCAGCCTGATAGATCAGCCTGGGTCTATAGATCCATATCGATATTGTTATAGATACAGCTGGGCCCAATCCTGTTTAACAAGAATAGGAAAACAGATCGAATTTTTCTTTTCTATTCAAAATCGCCTGTATTCAAAATCGCCGCCGATCCAGCTGGATGTCGGCGCGATTGCCTGTTTCAAGTTTTATTGATTCAATCCTTCCATCGATGGAAAGATCGAACCTTGCTTTTTCAATCCAGTCTGTCAGGATCAATCGAATACTGCGGTAGTCAAAGGCAGATAGACATGAGTTTTGGACAGGGCTGAATTCAAAGCCAGAACCGGCTGGAACTGAATCCTAAACAAACATTGCAGAGGGATTGAAACATCTTTAAACATCTTCAGTTCCCTGGAAGATTCAGTTTTTTGATCTGGCTTGTTGATAGTATAGACATTTTGGCGGCCATTCGTTTGGGATTGAACTGCGCAAAAAAGCATCACGCTTGATTTTTGCCGAAAAAACTACGTTTCTTTGCGGGGAATCATTTTATGCATAGTTATCGGCTTTTCTGCCTGTCCGTTTCCTGCCGGCTTTGATCAGGCCGGCAGGATGATCAGCCTTTGCCAATGAGATCCAGGCCCTTTCTTTCTTGACTGATCCAATTTCTTATCCCCAAAGCTTTGATTCTGTCTGAATCGATCCATATGGAATCTCGATATAATCTCAACTGGATTTAATTGAATCCTGAACAGATATTCTGATCAAATTCAGGCTTCAAAACTGTACCAGATCTATGGAATAAGCACCATATTTTTCCCAAAATTAACGGGTAGATAACAGAAAATCGTCCAGTCAAGGGATTTCAAAACAAAAATTCACCGAAATCCCCGCAAAACTATCAGCTTTCACGCATTTTCATGCCTTTTCGCAAGAAGTTTTCATTTTTCAAGACGTTTCCTTGACAGGCACCCGCAAAATTTTGTAATCTTTCACCAGTCAAAGGCAATGACGCCGCAATGCTTCACTTGAAGCCCAGATTCAGGACTGCTTGGCAGTCATTGAACCGGGTGGACGTGCAGCCGGTTCGTTATTGCCTTTTTTTATTGACAAGACTAAGGAGATGGATTATGAACACGAACGTCACAGAGATTTTCGGAGAAAACGTCTTTGATGATGCCACGATGCGTGAGCGTCTTCCTAAAGAGACTTACAAAGAACTGAAAAAAACGATCGATCTGGGCCTGCCACTGAACAGAAAAATCGCGAATGCTGTAGCGCACGCCATGAAAGTCTGGGCTATTGAAAAAGGAGCCACCCACTTCACTCACTGGTTCCAGCCAATGACTGGAATTACAGCTGAAAAACATGATTCCTTTATCACTCCCGATGGACCTGGCCAGGTCATCATGGCTTTCCAGGGCAAGGAGCTGATTAAAGGCGAGCCTGATGCTTCTTCTTTCCCAAGCGGCGGCTTACGCGCAACCTTTGAAGCCCGCGGCTATACCGCATGGGACCCAACCAGCAATGCATTTATTAAAGAAGGCGTTCTGTGTATTCCAACTGCTTTCTGTTCTTATACCGGACATGCCCTGGACAAGAAAACACCGCTTCTTCGTTCCATGGAAGCCATCAACAAACAGGCGCTGCGCATCGTTCATTTATTTGGCAATGAAGATGTCACAATGATCCGCACTACGGTTGGACCTGAACAGGAATATTTCCTTGTCGACCGTGATCTGTATAACCAGCGCCGTGACTTGATCTATGCCGGCCGCACATTATTTGGTGCCATGGCTCCAAAAGGTCAGGAAATGGAAGACCACTACTTTGGAACGATCAAAACCCGCGTGAAATCCTTCATGGATGAACTCAACCAGGAGCTGTGGAAACTCGGTGTCATGGCCAAAACCCAGCACAACGAAGTTGCTCCAGCCCAGTTTGAAATTGCCCCAATCTTTACAACAACCAACCTTGCCACTGACCAGAACCAGCTGACCATGGAATACATTCAGCGTGTTGCTCATCGTCATGGCATGGCTGCCCTGCTTCACGAAAAACCATTTGACGGCATCAACGGAAGCGGCAAACACAACAACTGGTCCATGTCGACCAATACGGGTGTCAACCTGCTGGAACCTGGTGACACCCCATACGAAAACTTACAGTTCCTCTTATTCCTGGCCGGTATTGTCAAAGCGGTGGATGAACATCAGGATCTGTTAAGACTCTCTGTCGCCACTGCCGGCAACGATCACCGTCTTGGCGCCAACGAAGCACCTCCCGCAATCATCTCGATCTTCACTGGTGATGAACTTGCTGAAGTCATCGATGCGATCATGCGTGATGACAAATACGGATCGAAAGATAAAGCGTTCATGAACATTGGTGCAGCTGTTCTGCCAAACCTGCCAATGGATACAACCGACCGCAACCGGACTTCCCCATTTGCCTTTACCGGAAACAAATTCGAATTCAGAATGCCTGGTTCCAGCCAGTCCATTGCCGGCATCAACACCGTGCTCAACGCCGTCATTGCCGAGTCTTTAGAAGAACTCGCTGATCAGCTCGAAGGCGCTGAAGATTTCGAAGCCGCTCTCCATCAGCTGCTGCGTGAAACCTTCATCAAGCATTCCCGCATCATCTTCAACGGCAACGGCTACAGCGATGAATGGGTTGAAGAAGCTGAACGCCGCGGTCTGCTGAACCTGAAAACAACGGCTGATGCAGTTCCTTATATTAAATCTGAAAAGAATATCGCGCTGTTTGAACACCAGCATGTCCTGACACGCGAAGAAGTTGAATCCCGCTATGAAATCCTGATGGAAGAATATGTCAACCTGCTGCACATCGAAGCCTGCACAATGGTTTCCATGGCCCGCAAAGAAATTCTGCCAGCCGTTTCCAAATCTCAGAAACAGCTTGCCGATTCCTTAATCGCCAAACAGCAGGCCGGCCTGCTCCTTCCAGAAAGCTATGAAAAAGCAACGCTTGAAAAGTCTGCGGTTCTGTTAAACGAAGCCTATAAAGCCAGTGAAGCTCTGGCCGTTGCCAAAGAAGAAGTTCTGGTTTTACCGACTATCGAAGAAAAAGCAGCCTTTGTCAAAGACGTTATGATCCCTGAAATGGAAGCTCTGCGCAAGCCTTGCGATGAACTGGAAATCATCACAGACTCCAAAGACTGGCCATTCCCGACCTACGGTAAATTACTGTTCGGTCTCTAAAAATTTACAAGCGGCCTGATCGCCGCTTGTTTTTTACCCAATCAGCCAAAATTGTTTATCTGATTTTAATTCATGATCTTTATTCCATAAAGAATTGCTTATAAATCCGCGTTTTCTCCTTCATCTCTTCTTACAAAAGGAAAAAATGCAAAGAACACCAGGAAACAGGAAGAAATCACGTAATGCAAGATCTAAAGTCATTCTGGATGAATCTTTCTTCCTGTTCCTCCTGTTTCTTTCTTCAGATTCCAGGATACAGAAATCCCTTCATCCCGGAATTTAAAGAAAGAAATTGGATTTTTCCAAAGCATCCCATCCGCTTTAAGTTTTCTGCCACGGACTTAAAGCGAGATCCCGTCATACTGATGATCAATCAAAAGGAGAACCATTGTATGTGTACTGTATTTGCGATTGAAACCGACCGACCAGATCTTTTCAAAATCGAAGCTGCCTTAAAAAAGACGGAAAGCCGCGGTCCTGATGATCAGCGGATTGCCGTCTTAGACAATGCGGTTCTTGGCTTTCAGCGCCTGTCCATTATGGGCGTCGCCTCAACCGGCATGCAGCCCTTCTTTCTTGGCGAAAATGCAGCCATCTGCAATGGCGAGATTTATGGATTCCGCCCAATGAAAGAAGAACTCCAGCAGAAAGGCTACCAGTTCGTTTCCGAATCGGACTGTGAAATTCTGCTTCCTTTATATGAAGAATATGGAACGGACATGTTCGCGATGCTCGATGCCGAATATGCCTGTGTCATCTACGATGGCAAAAGCGGCCATTTAATCGCTGCCCGCGATCCAATCGGCATCCGCCCGCTCCACTTTGGCTACACCCCGCAGCATGAAATCGTGTTTGCCTCTGAAGCTAAAAACCTCGTCGGTCTGGTCGATCAGATCTTCCCTTTCCCTCCTGGCCATTATTACAAAGATGGTGAGTTTATCTGCTACCGCGATATGCGTGAAGTCGATGAAGTCATTCATGATGATCTGGAAACGGTCTGCCAGGGCATTCATGACCGCCTGGTCGATGGCGTTTTGAAACGTCTGGATTCCGATATGCCGGTTGGCTATCTGCTTTCCGGCGGCCTGGATTCTTCTCTGGTCTGTGCCATCGGTGCAGCCCAGTCTGACAAACCGATTGAAACCTTTGCGATTGGCATGGACACCGATGCCATTGACTTAAAGTACGCCAGACAAGTTGCTGAATATATCGGCAGCAACCATCACGAGCTGATCATGACCGAACAGGAAGTTCTCGATACGCTTGAAGAAGTCATTGCGGAACTGGGAACGTTCGATATCACCACGATCCGTGCCTCGATGGGCATGTATCTGATCTGCAAGAAAATCCACCAGATCTCAGATGTCCGGGTTTTGATGACCGGTGAAATCTCCGATGAGCTGTTTGGCTATAAATATACGGACTTCGCGCCAAACGCCGAAGAATTCCAGAAAGAAAGCGAAAAACGCGTTCATGAACTCCATATGTATGACGTTCTGCGTGCGGACCGCTGCATTTCGACCCATTCCATGGAAGCCCGCGTCCCGTTTGGCGACCTGGAATTCGTGAAATATGTCATGGCCATTGATCCAGCCATGAAGATGAATACGTACAACATGGGTAAATACCTGCTTCGCCACGCATTTGAAGCGGACCATCTGCTGCCTGAGTCCATTTTGTTCCGTCAGAAAGCGGCCTTCTCTGATGCGGTCGGCCACAGCATGGCGGATGACCTCAAAGCCTATGCCGAAGCCAAATATACCGATGCCCAGTTTGCACAAAAAGCCAGCCAGTACACCTGGTCGGCTCCATTTACCAAAGAATCCCTGTTATACCGTGAAATTTTTGAAAAGTACTATCCAGGTCAGGCACAGATGATTGCCGGCTTCTGGATGCCAAACCCGAACTGGGAAGGCTGCAACGTCAACGACCCATCGGCCCGCGTGCTTTCCAACTATGATCAGAGCGGAAACTAGAAAGGAAGACCTATGAACGAACTGTTTAAAGAACATGATGCCTGCGGAATCGGCACTGTCTGCAAAATCGATGGTACACAGTCCCACGAAGTGGTCGACCAGGCTCTCCATATTGTCGAAAAACTCGAACACCGTGCTGGTAAAGACGCCACCGGCACTGTAGGCGATGGCGTTGGAATTCTGCTGCAGATTTCCGATGACTTCTTTGAAAAAGCTGCCAGAAAAGAAGGCATTGCCTACCATCCTGAAGGAAGAACCGGAATCGGTATGTTTTTCTTCCCGCAGGATCCTCTCGAACGAAACCAGGCTAAACGCCTGTTTGAAACGATCGCCCGTAAAGAAGGCTGCACCTTTGATGGCTGGCGCGAAGTGCCGGTCACCGAAGAAATCCTTGGCCAGAAAGCACGAGACTGCATGCCATCGATATGGCAGGCATTCTTAAGCGCTCCGGAAGATGTTAAAACCCGTAAAGACTTTGACCGATTGCTCTATGTGATCCGCCGCGAATTTGAAAAGAGCTGCCCAAATACGTATGTGGCCTCTCTGTCCTGCCGTACAATCGTTTATAAAGGGATGTTTTTAGTCGACCAGCTGCGCCGCTTTTATGAAGATCTGCAGGATCCTGATTACAAGAGTGCGATTGCGATCGTCCATTCCCGCTTCTCGACCAACACGACTCCATCCTGGAAACGGGCCCATCCAAACCGTCTGATCGCCCACAATGGGGAGATCAACACCATCCGCGGTAATGCCAACCGGATGCTCGCCCGTGAAGAATCGATGGCTTCACCGCTCATCGATGAGCAATACAAAAAAGTCCTGCCAGTCATCAACCCGGATGGCTCCGACTCCTCGATGCTCGACAACACCCTGGAATTTTTGATGATGAATGGCATGGATCTGGCCAAAGCCGTTGCCATCTCCATTCCGGAACCCTGGAAACACGTCCCGATGGATCCAGCTAAAAAAGATTTCTATCACTACTACGCCACCATGATGGAGCCATGGGATGGCCCGGCGGCCATTCTCTTCTCGGATGGTGAAATATGTGGGGCTGTGCTCGACCGCAACGGTCTGCGTCCCGCCCGTTATTACATCACCGATGACGGATTGTTCATCCTCTCTTCCGAAGTCGGTGTTCTGGATCTTCCGCCTGAAAAGATCAAAGTGAAATCCCGCCTGATGCCTGGCAAAATGCTTTTGATCGATACCAAGCAGGGGCGCATGATTCCGGATGAAGAACTCAAAAAATCCTATGCCCTGCAGAATCCATATGGCGAATGGCTCAACCTCAAGCTGCTCCATCTGCAGGATTTAAAGGCTCCGGATAAAAAGCCGCGCATGCACTCTCAGGAGCTGCGCGATCAGTTATACCGCGTCTTTGGCTACACCTATGAAGATGTCAACGACCAGATTCTGCCGATGGCCAAAGACCATAAAGAACCAGTGGCTTCGATGGGAACCGATGTGCCGCTGGCCTTGCTTTCCAAGTTGCATCCTTCCCTGTTCCATTACTTCAAGCAGCTCTTTGCGCAGGTCACCAACCCGCCAATTGACTCGCTGCGTGAAAAAGTCGTCACCGATACGACAATCTATATCGGCGCTTCGGGCAATCTGTTAGAAGAAAAAGCCAACAACTGTGCGATGCTCGAGATCAACCATCCAATCCTGGATGCCCATGATATGGATAAGATCCGTCATCTGGATAAGCCCGGCCTGAAAAGCCGTGTCATTTCCCTGTTGTTCTACAAGGGCATGCCTTTAAAAGATGCCCTGGATCAGCTGTTTATCGAATGTGACCGGGCGTATCGGGATGGGTGCTCGATTCTGATCCTTTCCGATAAAGGTGTTGATGAAAGTCATATGGCCATTCCAAGTCTGCTGGCCGTTTCGGCTTTGGAGCAGCATTTAGTCCGCACCAAAAAGAAAACCGCGATGTCGATTCTGCTTGAATCCGGCGAACCCAAAACCGTTCATGAATTTGCGGCTCTGCTTGGCTTTGGTGCCAGCGCCATCTATCCATACCTGGCTCATGAATGTATCGAAGAGCTCATCGAAAAAGACATCCTCGATAAAGAACCATCCAAAGCGATCGAAGATTACAATGCGGCCATCCTTTCGGGCATTGTCAAGATCGCAGCCAAGATGGGTATTTCTACCCTGCAGTCCTATCAGGGTGCCCAGATCTTTGAAGCAATCGGCATCTCGAAAGACGTTATCGATGCCTACTTCACCAATACGCAGTATGAAATGGGCGGCATTGGCTTAAAAGAAATCGAAGAAGATCTCTTATGGCATCATGCCCGCGCCTTTGATCCACTCGGACTTTCCGTCAATACCTCCCTGGATTCGATCGGTTTCCACAAGCTGCGTTCCGGGAAAGGCAAAGAAGACCATCTCTATGATCCAAAAGCGATCGTCATGCTCCAGAAAGCCACCCAGACTGGTGACTATGAATTATTTAAAGAATATTCGGCCATGGTCCACGATCCAGACCGCCCTCATAACCTGCGCAACCTGCTCAAGTTTAAAGGCGGAAATCCGATCGATATCGATGAGGTCGAACCGATTGAAAACATTCTGCGCCGCTTCAAAACGGGTGCCATCTCCTATGGCTCCATTTCTCAGGAAGCCCATGAGTGCATGGCTCAGGCTATGAATGCCCTGCACGGCCGCTCGAACTCTGGTGAGGGCGGCGAACGGCCAGAACGCTATGGCACCGATAAGAATTCGGCCATCAAACAGGTCGCTTCCGGTCGGTTTGGCGTGGATTCAGCTTACCTGTGCTCAGCCAATGAAATCCAGATCAAAATGGCTCAGGGTGCAAAACCTGGTGAAGGCGGCCATTTGCCGGGTGGAAAAGTCTATCCATGGATTGCCAAAACCAGATGCTCCACGCCTGGTGTTACCTTGATTTCGCCTCCGCCTCATCACGATATTTATTCCATTGAAGACCTGGCCCAGCTCATCTTTGATTTGAAAAATGCTAACCGCGATGCGCGCATCTCGGTCAAACTCTGCTCCGAAAATGGTGTCGGCACCGTTGCCTGCGGTGTAGCCAAAGCCGGTGCCAGTGTCATTCTGATTTCCGGCTATGATGGCGGTACCGGTGCTGCCGGTCAGTCCTCGATTCACCATGCCGGCCTGCCCTGGGAACTGGGTCTGATGCAGTCTCATAAAGAACTCGTCGCCAACGGCCTGCGCAATCAGGTCATCCTTGAAACCGATGGCAAACTGATGAGCGGCATCGACGTAGCGATTGCAGCGCTGCTTGGTGCAGAAGAATATGGATTTGCGACCGCCCCACTGGTAACAATGGGATGCCGTATGATGCGTGTGTGCTCACTGGATACCTGCCCATTTGGCGTAGCGACCCAGAATGAAGAACTGCGCAAACGCTTCAAAGGCAAACCGGAATATGTCATGAACTTCATGCGCTTTACGGCGATGGAACTGCGCGAAATCATGGCTGAACTCGGCTTCAGAACCCTGGATGAAATGATCGGCCATGCCGAACTGCTTGAAGTCGATGAAACCATCACTCCAAGAGCCGGCCTGGCTAAACTCGATGATCTGCTCGAACAGATCCAGCCTGCTCACCATCAGCCAGAAGCTTCTTATGACTTCCAGCTCGAAAAATCGATCGATGTCGATCAGCTGCTGCCACGCTTGTCCAAATCCATTAAGCGGCGCAAACCGGCTTCAATGGATGTCGACATCTGCTCAACCAACCGGACATTTGGAACCATCCTTGGCTCGGAAATGACCAAAGCCCTCAAACCGGGTGAAGAATTTGAAGAAGATCTGATCACCGTTCGTGCCCATGGTGGGGCTGGTCAGTCTTTTGGGGCCTTCATTCCAAAAGGCCTGCGCCTGGAATGCGAAGGCGATGCCAATGACTATTTTGGCAAAGGCCTCTCGGGTGGAACCTTAGCCATCTACCCGCCAAAAGTAGACGGCTTCAAACCGGAAGAAAACGTCATTATCGGAAACGTTGCCCTGTATGGCGCAACCAAAGGTAAAGCCTTCATCAACGGTATTGCCGGTGAACGTTTCTGTGTCCGTAACTCTGGAGCGACTGCAGTAGCCGAAGGATGCGGTGACCATGGTCTGGAATACATGACCGGCGGTATTGCGGTTGTTCTCGGTAAAACCGGTAAAAACTTTGCGGCCGGCATGAGCGGCGGTATTGCTTATGTTCTCGACGTGGATCATGATCTGTATCTCAACGTCAACCAGGAACTCGTCGATATTGAAATGGTTGAATCTAAACAGGATATCGAAACGCTCCAGCATATTCTCCAGCAGCACGTTGCAGCTACCGGCAGTCCGCTTGCCAAAGAGCTGCTCAAGGACTATCACAACAATCTCTCGCACTTCAAGAAGATCGTTCCGCGTGACTACCAGCATGTCCGGGATCAGATCAAGTATCTTGAAGACCGTGGATACAATCACGATGAAGCCACTCTGAAAGCCTTCAGAATGGTTCATCCGCAATAAGAAAGGAAAGGAAAACATCATGGAAAAAAACTTTGGATTTCTCCAGTACGACCGCCAGGATGACCCGATTGTTCCCGCCGAGGAACGTCTGAAATCCTTTCGGGAATTTCACCGGCCGCTCGATGTCAAAGCCAGACGCCAGCAGGCTGCCAGATGCATGCACTGCGGTGTTCCTTTCTGTCAGTCGGCCATCGAACTCAACGGCATGGTCACCGGCTGCCCGCTGCACAACCTCATTCCGGAATGGAATGAAGAACTGTTTTTAGAAAATGACCAGTACGCGCTGGTAAGACTGCTTAAAACCAACCCCTTCCCGGAATTTACCAGCCGTGTCTGCCCGGCCCTTTGCGAAAAAGCCTGCATTAACGGCATTGACTCCAAGCCGACGACCGTTCATGACAATGAGTTTTACATCATTGAAAACGGCTTTGCGAAAGGCTGGGTCAAACCCCAGGAAGTTAAAGAGCGCACCGGCAAGAAAGTCGCCATCATCGGCAGCGGCCCTTCTGGCCTGAGTGCCGCCAATTTTCTCAATCTGCGCGGACATCAGGTCGATGTGTATGAGCGCGAAGATCATCCCGGCGGCCTGTTGATGTATGGCATTCCGAACATGAAACTCGACAAATCCGTTGTCGACCGCCGGATTGATCTGCTCGAAAAAGAGGGTGTACGCTTCATCCTCAATACCGAAGCCGGTAAAGACATCTCGCGCCAGGAGCTGGAAGACCAGTACGATGCCATCATCATGGCCACCGGTTCGACGCTTCCAAGATCTCTGGCTGGTGTCAATGACCAGCTTGGCGGCGTGTATTATGCGGTTGATTTTCTCAAGCAGACCACAAAAGACCTGCTTGCCCACCGCCCCTGGACCATTGATGCCAAAGACAAGAATGTCATCATTGTCGGCGGCGGCGACACCGGTAATGACTGCACCGGCACGGTTCTGCGTCAGGGCTGCAATTCCGTTACCGCTCTGGAAATGATGCCAAAACCACCTGTTGAACGACTCGAAAGCAACCCCTGGCCAGAATGGCCCAAGGTGCTCAAAGTTGACTATGGCCAGTTAGAATCCATTGAACGCTTTGGCAAAGATCCCCGGCTGTTTACAACGACCATTTCGGAAGTCTACGAAGAAGACGGCCACATCACCGGGGTCAAAATCGTCAAATTAGGACCGGACCGCAAGCCTATTGAAGGAACAGAAGAATATCTGCCCTGCGATCTGTTATTGACCGCAGCCGGCTTTATCGGCGTTCCCGGTGATCTTTCCAACAGCTTTGAACTGCCCTTAACCGGCCGCAACACGATTGCGACCGACAATCCTGACAGTAAGCATGTCGAAGGCAAGCTCTTCGCCTGTGGTGACTGCCGCCGTGGTCAGTCGCTGGTTGTCTGGGGTTTGATGGAAGGACGCATGTGCGCAAGAGAAGTCGATGAGTCTTTAATGGGCTATTCGAATATCGAATAAACATTCTTTTCACTCCACGTGATTCAGACTGTGAACCTTTCGAACAAATATCAGTCTAAAATTTCAGAAATTAAATCTGAATCAGATCATACAACAGCACTAAAAAGTAAAAATCCGCATGATTCTTCATCAGAATCGTGCGGATTTTTCACTTTCGGAATTATGAAGCATCTTCGTACGAAATGGACAGGATCACATAAAAGACTCACAAATTGTGTATTTCGTAGTGAGAATTTGTTGTAAGGCATACCTATGGAATAAGAATGATGTAGTTGGTTCTGAATATGAAGATAAAACATGAATGTAGTATGAAGGTTTAATTGCTTTACCTTGACAGCCAATCCATTCAGTTTAAGGCATTCGATTCGATAATTGCCTGACTGAAATACCTTCTTCGCTGCTTTCATCCAGAACCGATCTGTTCTTGTTCATTGATTGGAGGAAAAAGTAATGAAACGCAAATTTGGCGCCATGGCCCTTGCTTTATCGATGGGCCTTTCACTGACAAATGGCGTACTTGCTGAGGAGCAGCCATTTGACGTAGTTGGCGAATCTAGTCCGAGGACATTTGAAAACAAAGATGTAACAATCATCAACGATAATGTAACGGATCCAGATAAAGAAGATGATGGTGACGAAAAAGATACCGATCAAACAGACACTTCATTTGACTTTGATAAAGACATTGAGGACGAAAACTTAAAGAACTATCTGACCGCGATGTTTCCAAAGGACATTGATTGGAAAACAGTAAATTATTTGCGAATCAGTACTGATAATGCAGGCGAGAATTATCAGGAATTAAATGAATTTGCTCAAAAGATTAAGAATCTGAATGGCTTGGATAAACTTCCAAACTTAGAGACCTTGCAGTGCTATCAATTAACTGGTCTTAAGGGAAAAACCACTCTTAAAAATAGCAGTACATTGTCCGTGATTAACATCGGAAATTGTGGAGAAAGCACTTCAAATACTGCCCCTGAAAGTGGTCTCGATTCTTCTCCAGAGAGTAATACCGACTTTTCACTTGAGTTATCTGACCTTCCCGGTCTTGAATTTTTAACTGTCATCTCAAATCCTGGATTGAACAGTCTCAGTATCACTGGTAATAATGAAATGTTAACTAATCTTACTATTCAAAACCAACCAAAACTGAGTGTTTTTGATCCAAAAGATTTATCAAACCTAGAGACTTTTTACTGTATTGGTACTTCGATCGAAGCATTAACTTTGAATACAAACACCAAATTAATAGACTTGAATTGTTCAAATTCAAAATTGAAAAGTCTTGACCTCACAAGCAATCCAAGTCTGAGCACTTTGGATTGCAATGATAATTCATCATTAGTCTCACTAAAGTTGAATGCAGAGACAAATAAGTGGCTGTATTCTTTAGACTGCTCAAATACACAAATTGATTCTCTGAATTTAGAGGGTTTTGAAAGCTTACATGAAGTAAAGTGCAATGACTGCAAGGAATTATGGACTGCAACTGTTAAGAATTGCCCTGAATTATACAGTTTTTCAAACACCTCTACGCCAGCCCTGAGAAATCTTAATGTTAGAGGATGTCCAAGACTCAACAAAAAATCTATTGCCAGAAATGAAAACTTAACAATCGAAGACGATCCCGTTGAAACCAAATACGACTATACCGTCAAAGGTATTGAAGATAGCTACTGGCAAACAGAAAGTGCGATTGAACCAAAACCAGTTCTGAAATATGGAACTTATACCCTTAAAGAAGGTAAAGACTACAAACTCAGCTATAAGAACAACGTCGATGGTCCAAAAGGGAGCGTAACGATCACAGGTAAAGGCGTCTTTGGCGGTGTTAACAAGACTGTTTACTTCAAGATCGAGAAGACTGATCGCATGAATCGTCTTTACAATCCGAATTCTGGTGAGCACTTCTATACAGCAAGCACTGCTGAAAAGAATCACCTGGTAAAACTGGGCTGGCGTTCTGAAGGAATCGGATGGACGACTCCAAAAACTTCTAAGACTCCGGTTTATCGTCTCTACAATCCAAATGCGGGCGATCATCACTATACAATGAGCTTAGCGGAAAAAGATATGCTGGTAAGCAAAGGCTGGCGTTATGAAGGCATTGCTTTCTATTCCGGCGACAGTGATGGCGTAGCGGTATATCGTCAGTACAACCCAAATGCTAAAGCAGGTGCCCATAACTATACTTCCAGCTTTGGAGAACATAAGTATCTGATCAATGTTGGCTGGAATGGTGAAGGCGTTGCCTGGTACGGCGTTTCCAACGACTAATCACAATCTGGCAATCATCAGAGTGTAATCATTATGGAACTAAAGGCTTCAAACCTTTGTGTGACTTTCACGCAATGGTCTGAAGCCTTTTTGATTGCTTCGTCGGTGAGTGAGGATTCTGGTTCGCAGTGTGATGCAACCGTCTTTCCTGGATCCCTCTAGCGAGTTCTTCCTTGAGGTCTCTTGTTCTCGGTCAGCATGTCTGATGCGTCTGTTACCAGTATAGCTTTAGCTGAAGAATTCGCCTGATCGGTTCACCGTAAGCCTCTCTTGGTTTGGCGATAAAACAATGAAGCATTGCCACATTGAAGCGCTGATTTGATTCTCTTTTGGTGGTCTTGGGATACATATCTGCCTGTTCTGTCCTGTTTCCAGTCGGTCTGAGTCTTTGGCTTACAATATCAATCTGTAGATGAAATACTTGAATTAGGCTTAAAGAAAATTCAGCTAAAGGAGGCTTTTGAATGCAACAGCACAATTTCACAGAAGAACAAATTCAAAAGCTGCAAAGCAATCCGTATACAAAGTCGGTTTCGCCATATACATTGAAGTTTACCGATGCTTTCAAGAAGGAATTCTGGCTTCAGCATCTGGAAGGAACATCCCCTGAGAAGATTTTTATTCACCTTGGCTATGGTCCCGATATTGTCGGTAAGCATCGTATCGCCAATACTGCTTATCTGATCTCGAAAAAGTTCTCCGCCACGAAAGACAATCCAGCGTTGAAACTTTCGCAGGGAGAGGAAATTGAGGATCTTGAAAACCGTGTCCGGATTTTGGAAAAACAGTTAGAATCTTTAAAGAAATCAATTCATCTGAACAATCAGAAAAACCAGAGAAATCATCAGGCTCTCTAAACCTGATGCTGGTTCTCTGAAAATGGGCTGTCCCTGGGAAGCATGAAAAAAGCTGTCCCGCGGACAGCCCTTTTCGCTTCTTCTTTAATAAACTTTCCCGGCAGGCCGGTAGAAAGATTCCTCTTTCTATTTTTAGTTTAAATCGGAACGATACGATCGGATACTCATATGCATCCGATTTCTGTTCTAAAAAAAGATCGGAACGAATTTTCAATTTATTCTTTGGATTGGCCTGATTTTCAATTTTCTACTGTTCCGCTGACTGAATTTGATTGCGTCCTGATCTCAAATCGGATCAAAATCAGACTCCAGAAAGCAAAAATAGCTGGTCGATCATCCTCAGATGATCGGCCAGCTATTACTTTCTCCGGTTAGTTCCTGACTCAATTCCTGGGTTAATTCCTGGGCAAGTTCCTGACTGGAACAATCGAGCTGCATCTCTTCGTCTTCGAGCCTTGGTTCTTCAACGCTTTGGGACTGGTCATCCTCAATTTGAAATTCTTCAAAGTTCCGGGTTTCTTCATCCTCAAGGTGAGAGTCTTCAAAGTTCTGTGGCTCTTCCCCTTCAAGCTGCGATTCATCAAAGCTTTCCAATTCTTCCTCTTCCAGTGAAGGCTGCTTTGGGGCGGAATTCTGGAGATTTGGATCTGCTCCTCCTTTATCTGGCAGCTCGTTTTTGGTCTGATAGATGGCCATTTTCTGCAGCCAACAAGCTTGTTTCAATCCATCCTGGGCGAAATTAGCGAAATCTCGACGAACTCTTGCGGCCAGCCGGTATTGTTCCGGTTTGAGCAGTTTGAGCTTCTGATGGTCGATGGCTTCTACAGCTTGTGGATCCAGATCGCTGAAAAAGCGTTCCACTCCATCCAGCAGAATGGTCGCGGCAATTTTTGGATTGATTGAGGTTTCGGTATCGTACAGAATTCTGGTCTGGTCCATTGAATAGATGCTTGCACTCTTGAAGTTTTGCTGGGCATAGATCTGATCTTTCCAAGACAGTTCGATATCATCGCAGCACGCCAGATAGACCAGAAACAGATGGCAGAACCAGGCGTCTTCTTCGCTGATGCCAGAGATCTCATAAGGATTTAAATCCACCATACGCAGTTCAATATGGTTGATTCCCTCTTCATTGAGCAGATCCAGGTCGTATTTCCCTTTTGGTTTGATCCGTATGGGATAATACAGCTCTCTAGGCGCTTTGAGCAGACCTTCCTTGACATAGTGGTCAATGGAGGATGTATAGGCTTCTAAAGACGAATAGTCAAAATAGGGGGTGAAGTAGTTCCAGTAGCCCAGGGCGGAGTTTCGCATCGAGCTCATTCCAGAAAAGGCTGGTTTTCCCAGATCCTGTTCACTTTGTAAAGAGCCGTCATAGACTGGGCTTGCATTGAAAAGCAGATCGATCAGCCAGCCATACCAGACAACTTTGCAAACAAGGTCAAGGTAGAAGCGGTCTTTGAATTCGCGATAGGTTTCATATTCAGGATGGTATTTCCATTCCTGCATCAGCATTTCATCCCGGAATGAAAAGTTGTAATGGATGCCAGAGTAGACCATCTTGCTGCGTCCATAGCGCGATTCCAGGTATTCCCGGTACTCAATGGCCTGTCGGGATCCGCTTTTAAGCATTGGAATATCATGAGGACTTCGAATAATCGATGGATTGGAAAATGGCCAGAGGACTTCGCCCATGTCATTTAAGACCACCTGCATTTTACAGGTCAGATCTTCACAGGCCTGGCGGGCCTGTTTCCATGAAGGATAGACATCGGTATTGATCTCGGTCTGGTTTTCAGCAAAATCCTGGACAATATGCGGATCGTTAAACGGATGGGGTGTACTGGCAAAAAGACCCGTCGACTGCATCACGCGCAACGACTCTTTTTCCAGTCCAAACCATCCTTTAAACAATTGTTCCTGGATGAGTTTATCTTCAAGGTGTAGTTTCATAAACGGCCTTTCTATACTTCTATATAAGGTCTCCGGTCCGCTCTGGCTGCTGAATTGACAACTCACCAGGCTTTGGACAACAGAGGAAATGGACAATTCAGTTTGATTCCCTTTAGACATTTGCGTCTTTTACAGCCTTATTTCAGCGATTTTTCATTCACGATAGGTTTTTATCTATCGTCTCTGAAAACGATCTTTGAAAAGGCTTTATGACGGTTATACTCTGCTGCGGATTACAATTTCATCCTATTAACTGCTGTAAAGGCTGATATACCATAAAAGAAGCGGTTTGATTCAGGATGACAGTGACAGGCAGAGCTTGCACGTCTGTAAATGGGGACTAAGAATTTGGTTTTATTGTATGGAGAATTGCCGATTTTTGCCCTGAATATGTCCATCCATTTCTGTAAGAGTCTGGCAAACATGGCTTCTGGCTTTAAATAGTCTGGCTGTAAAGAAATAGTTCAAGTCGCCGGCAAAGACAAAGGCAGCTCAAAACTGAACTGGAATAAGTCTCATCAAAAAGTTGTCAAAGGCCGATGGGCAAGAAAAGCGCGAAGAGGCAAAGCCAAACGAAAGCAGACAGGCTAAGACAAATGAAAAAGGAAGAGTCCCTGACTTTGGGTCTCTTCCTGGTTAGTATCACCTTATCTTGGTACCCTTGCGGGCAGTTCATTCAGTTTGTTGTTTTGCAGCAGATTAAGCAATTTTTTCAACGGTAACCAGACCGCGCAGATTGCGGACAGCGCCCTGGCCGTTGATGGGTTTTCCCAGTTCGTACAGGTCTTCATATTCGTTATAGCCGCCGTAGTAGAGAATAATTTCGTTCCATGGCTGATGGTAGCAAAGACCTTCGATTCCTCCAGGTGCAAGCTGCGCACCGAAGCAGTTCATTTTCTTAGGTGCCGAGAACGAGAATTCTCTGGAACCCGATTTTGTCATTTTGACAGTCATTGGCAGCATTCTTTCGAATGCGTATCCGAGTTCGGATTCTGGTACATCATAGGTTACATCGTTTCCATACTGGTCTGAGAATTTAACTTTCATGTGGTTTACCTTCCTTTGCGTACTCTTTGCTTTTTTATGCTTCCTTTTTTCTATGCCGCTTAGCCTCATTGTAATCCATTGCGTCACTCATTCACACTCGTGATTTTTCTTTTTTTCCTCGGCACAATTTACTTTGATCCGGCCATTTTGCAGGCATCGAACATCGTCCCGCGACCAGCGTTCCTTGCCCTGAACACACAGGTTGGAAAGTTTGCCAGTCTTGGCATGAACTGGATAAGCAGGTGGACAGACAACCGTCGAGCCGGGATCAACATTGCGAATAACAATCGCACCCGCACCCACTTTCGAATCTTTGCCTAAAACAATGTTGCCAAGAATCTTGGCTCCTGCGCCGATCAGAACGTTATCTTCAACAGTTGGATGGCGTTTGCCATGGTCTTTTCCAGTACCGCCAAGGGTAACTCCCTGATAGACTTTAACATCGTCACCAATAATGCAGGTTTCCCCAATGACAACACCGCTGCCATGGTCGATAAAGAAGCGCCGGCCAATCGTAGCACCCGGATGAATATCAATTCCGGTTTTCTGCTGCGCGCGAAGCGACATCCATCTTGCCAGCACAAAGTGCTTTTTTTGATAGAGCTTATGTGTCCAGTACCAGGTCTTGATGGCTCGATACCCTGGCATCATAAGAATCTCCAAAGATGAATTTAAAGAAGGATCCTGCTCCATAAAGCAGGCTTTTTCTTCTTTTAAAAAGGCTCTGTAACCCAATGGGATCATCCTTTCCGGTTAAGCTAGATCAATTCTATCTCAGCTTGTTATTTTTTGCACAAACAGCCCACATAAAAACTAAAAACCATTCCATTTTGTTTCAGTTTTGGGACGGGTCATCTGATTGTAAGCGATTTCTGGTTATCCATTACTTTTAAGAGAATGGCCTCCATTTTACTGGAGGCCGTCAGTTTTTTAAATTTTGTTTAACTTTTCACGAAAGAGAGATAGGATTTATCGACAGATTTCGAACAAATATCAAAATCTGACAGTACAAATTGGAAATTCTATGTCGATATTTCTTTTTAAAGCGTCTGGTTTTTGGTGCATTCTTCCAATTCGACCAGATCAAAATCATCTTGATTTCTTCAGAAATCCAATAAAGAAGGTCTTTTCAAATCTCAATCGATCAGGAAGGAAAATCAATTGAGGAAGGGCAAATCGGCAGTCAGGAAACAGGAATGGTTATCTTTCGTTTTTGAAATCTATCAAAATGTTAGCATTCCATTTTGGCTGTCTCAGACATTTTGCCTGTTGTTTTCGTTGAATACAGATTTGGGTCAAAAGCGCCTATCTTTTTCAGCCAGAGATCAGCCGAATCAAAAAGCCATCATCCGATCCTGCTGGATAGCTTCTCGGATGATGGAGAATTGAAGCAGTGGGATGCAAAGCACTGGATTTGCATCTGGATCGAAACAGGATTAACAGAATAAACTATCCGATCAATGACTAGAGATATTCTTGCTGGCTGCCAGCGCAGCGATGATCTGGTTATATGACTTTTTATTAATCGAATAAAAAAGCAGAACAACAGCAGTCACAATCCATAAAACACCAGGAATACTTGAAAAAGAATGCCGAATAACACTTTGAATCAGCGGACTTTGCACCTGGTTAGCCTGAAAACCAAGCCCTCCAAGCACTGCAGCCAGCACCGAAGTTCCGATCGCCATACCGATCTTATTTCCAAGCGATACGAAGGCGTACTGGAATCCATCGTTGCGAACGCCAGTTTTCCATTCTCCATACTCTACACAGTCAGGAATGACCGCATAGATAGCGGTATTAAATCCACAGAAGAACAGCTGCGACAATGCAGCCAGAGCATAAAATGGTACAGATGAAGAGACAGGACTGAAAAAGTACAGGCCGATCACACAGATTCCAGTTCCGGCTGCAAAAAGTGAGGCAGCATGTCCTTTATTGCCAAGCCATCTGAAAACCAATGGAAATGCGGCTGCCCCAATAATGGAAGGAATCATCAGGACTAATGAATACGTGGTAAACAAAGCCTCATTTCCTTCTACATACTTGGAGGACTCTCATAAATTCGAAACACCTTTAGGTGTCGTGAGTTTTATATTTACCATTTTTCGTTTCTCCTACATTTCGAAGCGAAAAATGGTATTTTTTATTTGGATAAACATTAACTTTTTATTAAGCATTGAATTGATCGTTGAAAGCCTAACACCTTCTGCGGCCTGCAGCCGAGCAGAAAAATGACTTTTTGAAAGGAGAAATCGAGATGTTAACCGTTTCTAGTGTTCTGTCCCAATGACTTTTATATTTATTCTCGAAAGAGCAAATTGCTATTAGATCTTTATATAAAGCGCAACGCCATGATAATGAGGGGTCTAATTATTATAAAAGTCAATGAAACGGAACACTAGTGGTACATCTCAATGACATTTAGGCAAATGAGGTTTTGACACTTGA
>Belle_p2__coassemble_1709_pt1 | contig 22144 bp, 16 predicted proteins | sample Belle_p2__metabat2_high_PE_033 | metagenome-assembled genome bin Belle_p2
TTCACACTGGTCACTTAAAGCGTGAATCCGGGCCGGAATCGGCTTGAGGGATTCAAAATCGCCGCTTTCAAAGAGTACCTTTAACACCGGCTGACCGGCTAACTGATCAATGTCTTCAAGATCTGTGTATTCCATACGGCCCTTTAAAAAGGTGATTTCATCTGGATTAATGTTGGAAATATACACTCCATCGGGGGTATAGACGTGAACACACAAGCTCATCTGTTTCCCTGCATTGAACAGAGCTCGGGCCAGATCAAAATCCAGCGGCTGCATGGCCAGGACTTTATTGTCTTTATTTTCGGTGATCATGCCGCCGTTAAAGGAAATCGAGTACTCCCCAGGCTCATTCCAGGTGCCGACTTCTTTGAGGGTTCCCTGAATGGAGGACACCCCGCGGCCGGTCGAGCAGACAAACTTTGTGCCTTGTTTTTTCGCCTGCTGTATCGCTTCACGGGTTTTGAGGCCGACGTGTTTTTCACTCGTCAATAAGGTTTCGTCAAGATCGCTGACAACTAATTTGTACATAGAAATTTCCTCTTTTTTCTCTTTCTTTGACAGACTGATCGTACCATGAAAAGACCGGAATCTTGGTACAGATTTTGTTGAATCAGTACCGGAATTCCTTGTCTTTGAGCAGGCCCAAAAAAGAGTCAGAAAAGAAGAGCGAGCATGCGGAAAAAGAGAAGAGCCAGCATACTGAATGTTCATGGACAGTTTGATCGGTCAGTCGATTGTTTTGATGACTCTGGCCGGCACGCCGCCAACAATCGTTTTTGGCGGAACGTCTTTGGTCACCACAGCGCCAGCCGCAACCACCGCCCAGTCTCCAACCGTTATGCCCGATAAGATCGTCGCATTGGAGCCAATCCAGACATGGTCACCGATGGTAATCGGGGCATAGTGGTTTTTACGGTTCTGGGCACGGTCCAGGTCATGGTTGATGGTAGCCAGAACAACGTTATGGCCGATCAGAGCACCGTTCCCAATCTTGATTCCGCCCTGGTCCTGAAAGTGGCAGCCGGAATTGATAAAGACATCCTGACCAAACTGGATGTTCTTTCCAAAGTCAGTATAAAAAGGCGGGAACATGCGCAAGGATTCATCAACCGGATGTCCGGTGATCTGCTCCATCAGTTGAATAATTTCTTCAGGAGTATGGTAAGTCGAGTTCAGTTCCATCTGCAGCTTCAGGTTTTCCTGGTAGATTTCATTGAATCTGGCAGCGCGCTCGGGAGTGTGAGGGATGTTGCTGCCTTCGCGAAAACCGGCAATAACTGTTTCTAATGTAACTTCATCTGGATTGTGATTCATGAGTGATTCTCCTTGTCTGTATCTTTACCTTACGAAAAAACGACAGAGACAGGAAATACCGAATTTCTATGAAGCATCATCCAGATAATGAATAACAGAACGAATACTATTCTTTGCAGGAAAATGAAGGAGGAGCTAAAGATGGAAATCCGTGTCCTGCGTTATTTTCTGGCGGTGGCCAGAGAAGAAAATATCACCAGAGCAGCTGAGCGGCTCTATATCTCTCAGCCCACGCTTTCCCGCCAGCTTAAAGAACTGGAAGAAGAGTTGGGCAAGAAACTGTTTATCCGCGGCAGTTCCAAAATTACGCTGACTGAAGAGGGAAGACTGCTGCGCCGGCGGGCCTCTGAAATTCTCGACCTGGTCGATAAAACCACCGATGAATTTAAGGCGCTCGATGAAATCAACGGCGGGGATATCCGGATTGGCTGTGCCGAATCACAGGGCATCCGCTGCGTGATGCAGGCGGCTTCCAGCCTGGGCGAGGAATACCCTTTTTCAGCAGATCATGACTGTCGCAATGGTAGTTCTGGCTACGATGACCACCCGTTTTCTGCCGTTTCTGGTGTTTGGTGACAACCGGCCGACACCCAAATATATTCAATACCTTGGCTACGCTCTGCCAGGGGCTGTCTTTGGGTTGCTTGTTGTGTACTCTCTTAAAGATGTCTCCCTACTTTCCGGAAGCCATGGCTTGCCGGAATTGATTGCGATCGCGGTTGTCGTTGGCCTGCATCTTTGGAAACGGCAGATGTTGTTGTCGATTGCGGGCGGGACGATCTGTTACATGCTTCTGGTTCAGCTGGTTTTCTAGAAGTGTTGTCCAGATGTAATTTCTAACATCCAGATGTGTTTTTTTGCAACCTTTGGCATGGCATGTAAAAGAGGCCTTGAAGCAAGCTTTTATGCCAAAACAGTATGGATCAGATGGAAAAGTATAAACTTTTGATAGATTGATAAAAACGATGACTGCATTGTCTAAAATAGGAAAAAGGTCTGGAGGGATGACATGAAAACTGTAATGGTCTTTTTAGACGAAAGCGGTCATATCCATGCAAATGCTCCACAACGATATTTTGCGGTTGGGGGATATTTGTGCCCAAAAGAAGATAGTCTGAAGATCAAGTCTGCGTATAAGAAAATTAATCAAAGAGTCAAAATTGAAACAAACATGGACTCAGAGACTGAATTGAAAGCCAGAGTCATGACTGAAGATCAGAAAATCGCTTTTCTTTCCAGAGTGGAAGAGCGTCCTGGTTTTCAAGGCGTAGGGATTATCTTTGACAAAAAGAAAATGAGTAAAAAAATTACTTCTGAAAGTGTTTTTTACAATTACAGTGTGACGTGCCTGTTTGAAGAGGTTATCTTTCCAATGTTTGACATTGGCCAGGACGATGATCCAGTCACTCATATCAGGTTTGAATTGGTTTGCGATAATCGTCCAATTTCGGTTGAGGAGAAAAAATCTCTGGAAAATCATTTGAATGCGGTTTTTTATACCACAATTGCACGTTCGAAGTTTCTTACGTCAATTCTGCCACTGATTTCAGAATTCAGCTGGCCGACCTGATTGTGAATACTCTTTTTCTGAGTAAACATAACAGGAGTGTAATCAATCGTTTGTTAAACGAGATGAATCCACAACGTTATTTGTTCAGTTTGTTCCCGGAAAAAATTCAATGTGGTGGATCAAAAAAGATGTGGTAAAGTTCTGGCTTTACAAGTATCAAAGAATTGGGTATTATATCGGTGGAGATAAGACCTAGATCCGGTCAGTTTATCTTAAGCGTATAGTAAGTACGTTACCTCCTAGGCTCTCCAAATTATGTATATCAAGGTATCCTTTGGATGCCTTTTTTATTTGATTTGAATTCCATAGTGGAGTGAAGAGAGAGGTAGAGCGGTTTTCTGCCTCTAATGTCGCTCATTTTTGGAATTATGACCAAGATCAGCAACCCGAAAAAAACTTTTGAATAAAGAAGCCCCATCCGGATTTTGGATGGGGCTTATGTGGATTGAAGGTACTTTTTGATTGCTTCCAGCGCGGTAGGCCAGTTGCGTTGGGGATTGTCAACGACCAGTTTCTTAACCGGAAGCTGGCTGAGAATTTCAAGTTCTCGTTTCTGCCTTTCCTTCAGGCAGTCCAGAAAGCCATTCAATCCTTTGGCATGGATGCTTTTTCCATACTGGCCGCAGATGTGATAGGTGATGACGCTTTCCAGCCAGCCTGGACGGCTTTGGGAAGTCTGTTGGATGGAATTGGCAATATCATCGTTTTTCAGGTAGATCACGATGGGATCAAGCGGCCGGACGATTTTGACGATCCGTTCAATATAGGCTCTGGATTCTTCTTGGGAAAATCCAAAGCGCATCATCGTTTCACACATTGGGTTTTGAAGCAGGACGCAGTTAAAGACATAGACTGTGTCCTTTTCTTTTTGAGCGCTGGCGACAAACTCCTGCCATTTTTCCAGCATGAGCGGGCGTTCGGTTTCCCAGTCCAGGCCATCGTAGATTTTATACGGGAGCAGTTTTTCAAACATCGCACCGGAAAACTGGGACAAGGAAATAATCTGGCTTTCTTTAGATAGAAGTCCGGCTGGAGCCAGGGCATGAAAATCATAGTCAGCCGGGTGGTTTCCTGATCCTTCGTCCACAAAACAGACGTTGTTCTCTGAACTGAGAAGGGAAGCAATCCATGCGCTGGTTGTGCTTTTGCCCGAGCATGGAAGGCCTTCAACGAGGAGTAATCGGGAGTTCATGCATCTTCCCCTTCTTTGATATCCGGCGAGCTTTGATTCTGAGCCTCAACGGGTATGTTCTTTGGGCTGGCCGGTGTGCTGCCTGGCGTATGCGATAAAACGGGCTGATCGTTTTTTGAATCTGGAGTGGCATCGTCAGGATCGGGCTCGGTATAGGAAGAGAGATCGGCACTGTTATTGTTGGCAATTTCTTTTTTCGATTTGTCTTCGGGGACGTTTTGTTGGTCAATATGGGCCTTGATTGCGGTCAGGAAGGGTTTGCCATAGCGTTCGAGCTTCACTTCACCAACCCCGCTGACTTGAAGCAGGCTCTCTTCATCCGTTGGCAGTTTTTGAACCATCGCCAATAACGTCGCATCGGAGAAAATGATATAGGGCGGCAGGTTATGCTTGATCGCAAGCTGGCGGCGGACCGTTTTCAGCTTTTCAAGCAGTCCCATGGTAGGGATAGAACCGGATGGAGCTGTTTTCTCTTTTCTTTTCTTGATGCGATCTTCTTGAGAGGCTTTGCGCTGGAAGACGATTTTTTCGTTGTTCTTGAGTGCAAATGCCAGTTTCTGCGTAGAAGAAATAACTTGATACTGGTCAACCGAGCGGGCCAGATATCCCTGGATGAGCAGCCCTTCAAGAACCATACGGATCTTCTCGTCACTCAACTCATGCAGCGCCCCAAAGCCTGGAATGGAAGTCAGACTGGCTTTTCGCAGTTTGGTGGTATCTTTTCCTTTCAGAAAATCGATCATCATCGTAATGCCGTATGCTCTTGGAAGGCGGCGCAGGGCCTCGGCCACTTCTTTTGCTGGTTCGGTGATGTCTTCGGTAATCCATTCGGACGTACAGTTGGAGCAGTTCGAACAATGCCCGCTCGAGTTTTCCCCAAAGTACTGCAGGATGTAACTGCGAAGACACATCGGCGTTGTGCAATAGCCCTGCATCTGGTTGAGACGGTGCAGTTCGCGCAGTTTCTGGTCTTCATTTTCATTCTCTTCATTGCTGCGTTCAATCAGAAACTTGTTGGTCATGATATCGGAGCCGGAATAAAGCAGCAGACAATGGGCCGGGGCACCATCACGGCCGGCACGTCCCGCTTCCTGATAATAGTTTTCCAGAGAAGCAGGCATGGAATAATGGACGACAAAGCGGACATTGGATTTATCGATGCCCATGCCAAACGCATTGGTAGCGGCAATGAGCGGGACTTTATCATAAAGAAAGGCTTCCTGATTTTCCGCCCGCTCTTCTAAAGAAAGACCGGCATGATACCTGGTGCATTGGAAGCCCTGTTCATTGAGTCGGTCACACACTTCCTCAGTTTCCTTGCGGGTCAGACAATAGATAATGCCGCTTTCATGGGGATGCTTTTCCAGAAATCTTTCCAGGGCGGCAAATTTATTGCGGGGCTTCTGAACTTCGAAATAAAGATTCTTCCGGTCAAAGCCGGTTACTAAAACTTTGGGATCTTTCAGCTCCAGCAGGCGGACCATATCGGCTTTCACCGGACCGGTTGCAGTGGCCGTAAAGGCAGCCATGATCGGCCGCTTTTTTAAAGAATTGGCAAATTTGGAAATTTCCAGATAGCTCGGTCGGAAGTTCTGACCCCATTGCGAAACGCAGTGCGCTTCATCAATGGCGATCATGGAAATATCGACACTCTGCGCAAAGTCAAGAAAGCCCGGGGTGTTCAATCGTTCGGGAGCCACATAGATAATTTTGTAGCGGCCCTGCTTGGCAAAGTAGAGGGCCTTTTTGTATTGAGCAAAAGTCAGCGAACTGTTGAGATATGCGGCCGGAATATGGGCCTGCAGCAGGGCAGCCACCTGATCTTGCATTAGCGAGATGAGCGGCGAAACGACCAGTGTGATGCCCGGCATGAAAATGGCCGGAATCTGGAAGCAGACTGATTTGCCCGCTCCCGTTGGCATAATGCCCAGCACATCCCGGCCATCTAAAAGCGCCTTGATCAGTTCCGGCTGGCCCGGGCGGAACTGATCATAGCCGTAGTATTTTTTCAACGCCTTTAATACAGGCGGATAACGTTTTTGGGACATATACAGAAATTCTATCAGTTTTTCACGGTTTCTGTGAGCGGACCCGAAAGATGAGTCAAGAGGGATTGAAGGGCATGTGCTACAATCAAGCGGGAAACAGGCAGATTTGATCTGCCCATCTAAAAAAGATTACCAATCAAATCCGTACAGGATCTTTGTGCGGACTGATATAAAAAATACAGAGCAGATTGTTTCTGGCAGGAGAAATCAACTGCCAGCTTTCTTCAGTCTGTATTCAAGAATTTGAATGATTCGAAAACAATTCCTCTTCAAAAAACGAAACTGAATTTTTGAAGGGATGATTAAAAAAATGAAAAGGGGAACAGTATGAAACAGGGCTTTGATAACGAAAAATACCTTAAAACGCAGTCAGACCACATTCGCGAACGCATTGCGCAGTTTGGCGACAAGCTGTATCTGGAATTTGGCGGCAAGCTGTTTGACGACTACCATGCCAGCCGGGTTCTGCCAGGTTTTCAGCCAGACTCCAAACTGCAGATGCTTCTGGAGCTGAAAGAAGATGCTGAAATCGTCATTGCGGTTTCTGCCAATGATATTGAAGGCAACAAAATCCGTGAAGATCTGGGTATTCCATATGACGAAGATGTTTTACGTCTGGTTGAGGAATACCAGAAAGCCGGCTTATATGTCAGCTCCGTTGTCATCACACGCTATGCCGGACAGAAAAGCGCGCAGAAACTTCGCCGCAAGCTCCAGCATCGCAACATCAAGGTTTACTATCATTACGCCATTGAAGGCTATCCAACAGATACCAAGAAAATTATCTCGGAAGAAGGCTTCGGCAAAAACGACTATATCGAAACAACCAAACGCCTGGTTGTCGTAACCGCTCCAGGACCTGGCAGCGGCAAGATGGCAACATGCCTCTCCCAGCTTTATCATGAACATAAGCGCGGCATCAAAGCAGGCTATGCCAAATTTGAAACCTTCCCAATCTGGAGTCTGCCGCTTTCTCATCCAGTCAACCTGGCCTATGAAGCAGCGACTGCCGATCTGAACGATAAAAACATGATCGACCCATTCCACCTGGATGCCTATAACAAGGTTGCGGTCAACTACAACCGTGACATTGAAATCTTCCCGGTTCTGCGCAAGATGTTTGAAGAAATCTATGGCACTTCGCCTTATCAGTCCCCAACCGATATGGGTGTCAACCGTGCTGGTTTCTGTATTTATGATGATGAAGCCGTTCGTGAGGCCGCCATTCAGGAAATCCTGCGTCGCTACTTTGCCTCCCGCACCCGTGCCATTCAGGAACTCTGCTCCAAAGATGAACTGCACACTCAGGAAATGCTTCTGGGTCAGCTGGGTCTGACCGAAGAAAGCCGTGCCTGCGTCAAGGCAGCGCGTGAACGGGAAGCAAGCCGTAAGGTCTATTGTGGAGCCATGGAACTCGACGATGGCAACGGCACAATGATTCTTTCCGCCAATAACAACTTCATGGGTCCAAGTGCGGGTCTGGTCATGAATGCGATCAAAGCCTTAGCAGGCATTGATGACAAGGTGCAGCTCATTGAACCAGAAGCCTTCAAGCCAATTCAGATGCTGAAAACCGACTTCATGGGCTCTGTCAACCCACGTCTGCATACGTATGAAACTCTGATTGCGCTGTCCATGTCGGCCAAGTCCAATCCAGAAGCTGCCAAAGCACTCGCCCAGCTTCCAAAACTCAAAGGCAGCCAGGCGCATCTGACCTGCGCGCTTTCGGAAACCGACCTGAACACCTACAACTCTTTAGGCATCCAGGTCACTTACGAACCTGAAAAAGTCTAAAGACGAAAAGACCATAAGTCTGAACAGTCAGACACGATCAAGCAAAGATTTTAAAAGCCCATGGGTTTTATGAATCTTTGCTTTCTCTTTTTCCTGCCCCGAACAGTTTTCTGATCTTGTAAAAGACTGCTTTTGAATCTCTTTTGGTGTCTTCAAATCCGGTTCGAAAAACCAAAAGCATCATCATGAGTACTATTTCAGGATGTATCCGAACAAGCAGGCTTTACCGCAAATCAGGATGACTGATAAACTACATTCAACAACTTGTGGAAAGAAGGAATATTTATGGGAAAAAAACTCACTCTCACAGGCGCTAATGCCGTGCGGACCATTCTGAAAAATAAAGATGACTTCCACGCTGATCTGCGGGATGAAACCAAAGATGGTGCGCGGACAACCTATGTCTTTGATTTCGAATATGACGATCATGTCGGAACGTTTACCATCGCGACGGAAGATGGTGACATTAAAGTAGCCGTTCTGAACCTTTCAATGGGCCGGATCATTTCTCTGGTCAATGATGCAAACATCAAGAAGCTGGCGCAGTATGTCCTCGACACTTCACTATAAAGTTTCGCTGCACGTCGTTGTCAGCAGCCTGGATGAAACCACCGTTCAGATTGTCCAGGACCAGCTGAAAACTTTCGTGCCAGACTTTTCGTTCTCGCCAATGCGCGAACAGCCTTCGCTGCAGGACTGCATTGAATTTTATGCCAGTGCCGATGTCAATGAAGAGCAGCGTCAGCTGTTAATCGATGTTCTGGATAATGACTGGGACAAAGATGAAGACGATGATACGTATTGGGCCTATGGATTTAACACCAAGATGTTCAATCCACTGGTTTACTACATGCAGCTTGATTTCCAGAAACTGCACACCAAGTAAACGCAAAGGAAACCAGACCAAATCAGAAAAACAAAACAGCGGTCAGTCTCCTGAATTCAGTTCAGGAAGCTGACCGCTTTTCTGCGTTCAGGTGAGGCTGGCCTATCTTTAAAGGATCAGCTCTCACTTTAAGAAATAACTCTTCTCTTGAGTCCTGGTGTCGGGCAAGGCTGATCGGGAGTGCAATGCTGATCGCAAGATGGAGAAGAACCAGAAAGAATGTTGTGCAAAGATCGGATTGAAAATTGTCCTCAATCTTGCCGGGTTCCTGCCGATCAGCCAGAAGTTTTCGAATCCGAAAATGATCTGCCCGGCTGCGCCCTTCAGAAACTCTTAAATTCCGGCTGATTTCCATACACTTTTTGTGCAAACCCTTTCAAAGTGAAAGCCAGTTTCTGAAGTTCTTTTGCCATCGCGTTGAAGAGAATCTGACTGTGGAAAAATCGTAAGGAAAGGTGTGGTAGTTCATTTTTGTCGGTTTCGGTTTATTTCAGCTCGATCGATTGCCTGGGCAATTCAGAATTTTCCCTGATGATTTTCTGTCTGATGCCTGGGCAGCTCTCTGGCCGCTTTCAGTCCTGCTGGAGGCTTGTCAGACGGGCAAAGACAGTAGGGAAGCTGGAGATCAGATCAAGCGGGGTAAAGGTGTAGGCCGAGACGTGATCTTTGGCAGCCTGATTGTGAATATAGGCGCCTAAAGCGGCCATCGCAAAGGCATCTTTTTTCTGAGCGTACAGGCCACTGACCAGACCACACAACACATCTCCGCTGCCACCTTTGGCCAGCGCGGGATCCGGACGGTGAATTAAAATCGAACGCCAGGCGTTGATGACCAGCGTAAAATCGGATTTTAAAACCAGGGTCAGGGTTGGATGCTCTTTACAGAACTGGGCAGCCAGATCGAATGGATTGGCCAGTACCTCACTCATCGGCTTGTTGATCAGGCGTGAGAATTCTTTGAGATGGGGTGTAAGAATGGTCGGACGTTTAATCTGGTCGAGCAGTTCAGGATTTCTGGCGAGCAGATTGATGCCATCCGCATCGATGACCATTGGCAGCTGGGCATTGATTGCCGCTTTTAACACCGCAAGCGCGCCATCTCCCGTTCCCATGCCATTGCCAACTCCAATCAGGGAATAGCTGGAAATCACCTGTTCAAGTTCACCGGCAGCCTGACGATCGAAAAAGCCGCTTTCATCGGCACTGGCCGGAATGATCATGGCCAGATCCATCTTGGAAGCAATCGCTCTGGCAGCTGGCTCTGGGGTAAAGAGGGTCAATGTGCCGCATCCGGCATGGAAGCAGGAATCAGCAGCCATGGATAAGGCCCCCTGCATCCGAAAACTTCCGCCCGCCAGGAGCACTTTGCCAAATGTCCCTTTGTTTCCATACGGATCACGAACGGGAAGAAATTGGGCCGCCTGCTTTTCGGTCAGGATGGGGATCGCGCCGTTTTTGGCATGGCTTTCTGGGGGAATGCCGATATCGGCAACGCTGACGCTGCCGGAATGCAGTTTGCCATCTCCTAAAAGATGCCCCCACTTCAGGCAATCCAGGGCCACGGTATGATCAGCCTTGATCGCATTGCCCATGATCTTGCCGGTGGTGGCGTTGATGCCGCTGGGGACATCAATGGAAAGTACCGGAATATGGCTGGCATTGATCAGGGTGATCAGCTCCGTAAAGGGGGAAGTAAGTTCACGGTTGAGACCGTTTCCAAATAAAGCGTCAACGATCAGATCTGCGTTGGGTGTAAAGGCATCAAGAGGCAAAATGGGCAGTTTAAGCGCTTTGCATATCGCCAGCTGATGCGCTTCATCGGCCGAGAGCTTGTTTTCATCGAGATAGACTTGTACCTTTTTATGGTCACTGCAGGCCAGAATCCGGGCAAGAGCGAGGCCGTCGGCTCCATTGTTGCCCGGGCCGCATACAATCTGAATCCGTTTGATATCCGGTAGGTTTCGGATTGCATCGGCAGCCGCACTGGCGGCATTTTCCATCAATACAAGTGATGGGATCTGAAGGTTGGAAATTGCATAAGAATCTGCACTTCGCGCCTGATCGGCGCTGCAAAGATAAGCGTTTTGAATCATTGGATTTCACCTGCCTGTCGAAATGGTGTGTTTGTCAAGTGGCTTTCTTGAGTCATGCTATAATTTTGGATTGAAGGGAAAGACTTTTATTGAATCTATGAAGCAAAATAACAAAACAAAAGCCGCGTCGGCCGCGAAAAAGTCCATTATCGCGGGCGGTCTGATCGGGACCGGCGGGTTTTTTATTGCCAAAGCGATTGGTCTGGTCTATTCCATTCCGTTTTCGAGCATTCTCGGATCGGATGCCTATATGGCTTACTATGGATCAGCCTATCGCATTTACAGCTATCTGCTCAACGTCTTTACAGCCGGAGCACCGATGGCCATCGCGACGATGGTTGCCAAGTACATCACCCGCAAAAACTATCGGACAGCTTTAGCTGTACAGCGAATGTCCATTCTGGTGATGGCTTTGCTGGGGGCGCTGGGCATGATTGTGATGATGGCCTTCTCTGGCATTTTAGCCTCTGCCATGTCGGAGGGCACGCCAGATGGCCAGGCAATCATGACCAGAATCCTCTGTCTGTTGTCGATTGCCATCTTCTTTGTCCCCATATTAAGTGCGTACCGTGGATTTATCCAGGGCTGCAAGGAGATGGAGGAATATGCCTATTCGCAGGCCTTTGAACAGATTTTCCGCGTTGCCTTTCTGTTAGGTGTCAGCTGTCTTTTAGTGTATGGCTTTAAGCTTTCCAGTGTTTGGGCTCTGTATGCGGCGGTGCTTTCCACCTCGGTTGCAGCCATTGCCGGAATTGTCCAGATCTATCGCTTTTCCAGAAACACAACCGCGGATCTGCAGGAAATGGGCCATCACCAGACGATGCATGCCGTGCCGCTCAAACCTTTATTCAAAGAGTTTGTGCTGCTTTGCGTACCATACTTACTGTTTGCGGTCATCGGCTATGCTAACGATATTTATGATGCCATCCTGCTGCCGGTCGGTCTGAAGCTTTCAAGCTATTCCACCGAACAGATTCAGACGATGACCTCAGCTGCCAACTATGTCGGCATCAAACTGACCGCGATTCCAATGATTCTCTCGCCTGGCTTTGTGGCCGCGATTATCCCCCACATTACTTCGGCTCTTGAAACCAATGATATCAAAGCCGTGCGTAAGGATATTCTGGAATGTATCAATATCGTCTTGTTCATCGCACTGTTTTTAAGCTTTGCGATTTTCATGTATGCAAGACCATTGTTCTATACGCTCTACTACACAGCCGATCTGGATTTGAGTACGACCAGTGTGCGCTGGATTGCGATTGAAGGCTTATTTGGAACCATCACGCCAGTCATCTCCTCGATGATGATGGCCTGCCGCATGCGCAAGAAACTGTTGGTTCAGATGCTTATTTCTGCTGTCGTCAAAGGCGTTCTGATGGTACCGATGGTCATGTGGTGGGGCATTGGCGGTGCGGTGTTATCGACCGTCATCTCCTACAGCTGGATCATTGGATATTCGTTATGTATGATGAGTATCCAGTATTCCATCTCCTTTAAATCAACACTCAAGACCCTCATCCAGACGGCCATTTGTCTGCTTGTGATGGGCGCCGTAGCCTGGCTTTTAACCAGAATGGGTCTTGGTTCGGCAAGCCATGGCAAGATTGTCTGCCTGTTAGGCATGCTGGTCAATGGAATCATTGCCTCGATTTTCTTTGCGGCAACCGCTGTATTCTTCGGAATTCCACAGCGCCTGTTCCATTTCAAGTTCCGTAGAAAGAGGGCTTAACTATGTATGATGTGTTAGTCGTTGGCGGCGGCCATGCCGGTATTGAAGCAGCCGCTGCTGCAGCCCGGATGAATCAGAAAACACTGTTAGTGACCAATGATTTATCGATGATCGGTTCCATGCCCTGCAACCCCAGCGTCGGTGGCCCGGCCAAGGGAATTGTTGTTCGTGAAATCGATGCGTTTGGCGGCCTGATGCCAAAAGCAGCCGACCAGACCGCATTACAGTTCAAAATGCTGAATACCGCCAAAGGTCCAGGCGTAAGATGCCTGCGGGTGCAGTCGGATCGGGATGCGTATAAAAAATGGATGCTCGATGCTCTGGAAAAGCAGCCAAACCTGGATCTGCTCGAACAGAAAGCAGCCCGCATTCTGCTCGACGGAAGTAAAGTCATCGGCATTGAATGTGAAGATGGCACCCAGATCCGTTCCAAAACGGTCATTCTGACCGCCGGAACGGGCATGAATTCCGCCATTTTACGCGGTCATACCTCGACGGTCAGTGGAGCCGATGGCATGCCGACCAACTCCACCCTCTCGCAATCGTTAGCCGATGCGGGACTGAAACTGATCCGTCTGAAAACCGGAACCCCGCCGCGGGTCATTAAAGACACGGTCAATCTCGAGCCAGCTGTCATTCAGCCAGGCAGTGAAGAATTCCTGCATTTCTCGGATGAAACGACACCGGATCAGGTCATCAAGCCTGAAGATCAGCTGCCCTGCTACCTGATCTACACTACCCCCGAAACGCATAAGATCATCAATGATCACCTGCAGGATTCGGCTATGTATTCCGGTCTGGTTACGGGTGTTGGTCCCCGGTATTGTCCAAGTATTGAAGATAAACTGGTCCGTTTTGCGGATCGTCCCCGTCATCAGCTTTTCCTTGAACCGGAAAGAGCTGCTTATGACACGTTCTATGTCCAGGGCTTTTCCACTTCGATGCCCGAAGATGTTCAGGAACTGATGGTTCACTCCCTGCCGGGTCTTGAAAACTGCACGATTCAAAAATATGCATACGCGATTGAATACGATGCGATTGATCCGCTTCAGATGTACCCATCGCTGGAAAACAAGGTTGTTGAAAACCTGTTTACCGCCGGTCAGGTCAATGGAACCTCCGGCTATGAAGAAGCAGCCGGCCAGGGTCTGATGGCTGGAATCAATGCGGCGCTGAAAAATCAGAATAAACAACCGCTGGTTCTCGGAAGAGCCCAGGCCTATATCGGGGTCATGATCGATGATCTGGCCACGAAAGGAACCCAGGAACCGTATCGACTGTTAACTTCCCGTGCGGAATACCGCCTGCTTTTGCGTCATGACAATGCGCATGTCAGACTGGCTCCAATTGCTCATGAAATCGGTGTTCTGCCAGAATCGATGTGGAATCATTTCCAGAAACAGCAGGCTGAAGTCAAGCAGGGCATTGAAGATCTGAAAAATGCCCATATCAAACCGGGTAAAGAGATCAATGATCTGCTGGCCAGTGTGGATGCCGGCAGTCTGGAGCATGGAACAGATGCTTACACGCTGCTCAAGCGGCCAAATGTAACGATTGAACTGCTCGAACCCTTTACCGGTGTGAAGCTTTCCAAAGATGCCGCCACGCAGATTGAAGTGGAATGCAAATATGAAGGCTACATTGCCAAGGCGCAAAGAGATGTCGATCGTCTGGCCAAGCTGGAAAATGTCCGCATTCCAAGAGATCTTAATTTCAATTCGGTGACCAACCTGGCTCTGGAAGCCCGCGGTAAGCTGGATAAAATCCGTCCGGCTACATTAGGACAGGCGAGCCGGATTTCCGGGATCAATCCAAGTGATATTGCCGTTCTGTCCGCCCTGCTGGCGAACATGAAAAACGAGAAGTAACCAGACTTCCTTAATCATAAAGAAAACAGAACGGGATACATTCTTATCTTGATGAATTTTAAAGTGGAACAAAACGAACAAAACTGTTCGTTTTGTTCCACTTTTTTGGTTTCAATAAGAATTGTCAGTTGATTTTTTATGAAAGATGTATTTCGTTATTTATGTCTGTTATACTTGGACAAGAGGAACGTATGAAAAAGAGAAAACATAGAGTATCCAACATCCTTGGCACACTATTTTTACTGGCGATGCTTGGCGGTTCAGGCTGGCTGGCGATTGCGGGAATGAATGATATAGATACTTTCATCAAACTGAAAAGTGAAGTCAAAGCCAATGAAGAACTGCTAGATGCCACCAAAGCGGAACAGGAAAAACTGGAAGCGACCAAAAAGAATCTGACCAATCCAGACTACCTGGAATTAGTTGCCCGTGGAAAGTATCACGTTCTTCGTGAAGGAGAACAGGTTTTTGTCTTCCCATCACTGTCCGAAGCCCAGAATGAGCAGACTTCCGGCAATGAGGCATCGACTTCCTTAGCTCAGAGCCAGGCAGCTGCCCAGGATATTCCGACTTCTGAAGCAGCCTCTGAAAGTACAGAAAGCGGGCAATAAGCTCTAATGGATCCCTGCTGGATTTTCCAGCCGCACAAAGAATTCAATCAGCAGACTTCGGTCTGCTCTTTTTTATTGCCCACTGGCTGCTGTCTGGCAGGTCTGTCTGGTGGTGACTTTCTGTTGGTCACTGTCTGTGGAGGTCTGGAGTGGGCAGTTTTCAGGCCATAAGTGGACATTGCCATATGGATTGCTGCTTTCCAGAGTCGTAAAGTCATTTTGTTCTTTGAAGAAGATTCAGTTCATAATTTCATCCGATTTCTGTCATTAAATCATCAATTATCAAATGTTTGGGAAAATGCAAAAAGGTCATAAGATGGGCGTGTCAGAACTCTGACAGGAAAGAGGGAAATTTATGTATACCAACCTAGCCAACTCCAGCCAGAAAAACGATCTGCTGCTGATCGACTCCATGTCCAGACGTCTTTGTGATACACCCCGCAAAGAATGGGACTCCTTAACGGCTGCTGAAAACAGTGTCTATCAGACCGGCGACCTGGTGGTCGACCGCTACGCCAAGACCATCTATAAAAAGGGTCAGACCATCAATCTGACCCCAACGGAATATGAAATCGTCTTATTCCTGGTCGATAACGTGACTCTGGTCTGTCCCAAAGATGCTGTGCGCAATATGATCAAAATCCGCTTTCACCGTGTAGTCAGCGACAATACGATTTCCAAACACATCGGCAGAGTACGCACGGCTCTTGGTCAGAATGCAGAGCAGGAATATATCGTGACCCGCTGGACCAACGGCTACAAATGGAATCTGCCAGTCCGCCGCAAATTCATCTCCCGCCGTCCGATGGATTACGAATAGAGCCGGATCTGATCCTGCCAGACAGATCGGGGGGCAGAATGGCGGTCTGTCCGGTGCGTTGTCACAACAAGAAGAAAAGCGGGACAAGGCAGAGAGAACCCAGTTGTCTATGCACAGAAAAGGAAATTTTGGAAACGATCATGGAAGAAAGACAAACCTTTACGGACCCGTTTTTTCAGGAAAAAATGCAAGTGCGATGGTTTTACTTTTTCGTTGCATGATGAAAATATGGCTGTGCAAAAGTACCAAGGTGAGAATTTCAAAACCCTAAGCGCTTACAAAACCACTTCCATCTAATTCAAAAATCACATATAATGGATTCTTTTATCAGAAAAATGATGAGATTATGGTGAAATTGCGGCAGACCTTTCTGTACCGTCTTGCCAAGATGTTCGACCTATTCGATAATTCTTTGCATTGGAGGACAAAATCTCATGAAGAATATTTTCAGCGACGTTGAAACTTTCAAGGAGGCCCTGCAGACTGAAGTCTCCGCTCAATTTGGACGCGATTTTGAAGACGCCTACCCCGAAGAGCGCTATCTCGCCTTATCCTCTCTGATCCGCAACCAGTTAGGGTATTCCTGGAAAGCAACGAAAAAAAGCGTAGCCGAACATCATACAAAGCAGCTTTACTATTTCTCGATGGAATTCTTACTTGGCCGTCTGATGACAAACAACCTGATGAATATGGGTGTCTATGACGTAGTCAAACAGGGAATGAAAGAACTTGGCATGGAGCTGCATGATCTCGAAATTCTCGAAGCTGACGCTGGTCTTGGAAATGGTGGTCTGGGTCGCCTGGCTGCCTGCTTCCTTGACTCTCTGGCTTCTTTAAACCTGGCCGGAAACGGAAACTGCATCCGTTATCGCTATGGTCTGTTCAAACAGGAAATTGTCAACGATCAGCAGGTTGAAAAACCAGACTGCTGGTTACGTCTTGGCAACGTATGGGAAGTCTGGAAACCCCAGCATGCTGTACAGGTAAAATTTGGCGGTACATTAGACGCCTATATGGACCAGTATGGCAAGTTCCATTCGACCTATCATCCTGATTTCGTCGTGAAGGCCGTTCCTTACGACATGCCAGTGGTTGGCTATCATACACTGACCACCAACACCTTACGTTTATGGGACGCACAGGTGGATGAAGAGTCCGTTCAGGCGGATAACCTCAACCACTACCTCAACGCGGTTTCCGCACTGACCGCAAACGTCTATCCAGATGACTCCACCAACGAAGGAAAAGAACTCCGCTTAAAACAGGAATACTTCTTTGTCTGCGCCGGTGTCGATCAGATTATCCGCAGTCATCTGCGCATCAATCCAAGTCTGGATAACCTGCCTGATGAAGTCGCCATTCAGCTTAACGATACCCATCCAGTTCTTGTTATTCCGGAACTGATGCGTGTGCTGATGGATGATTACAACTACAACTGGGATGATGCATGGCGCATTGTTACGCATACTGTCGCCTACACCAACCACACCATCATGTCCGAAGCCTTAGAACGCTGGCCGCAGGATTTGATGCGCAACCTTCTGCCGCGTATCTATATGATTATCGAAGAAATCGAACGCCGCTTCCGCTGGGAAGTAGATCGTGCCGGAATGGGTTACCGTTTTGGTGAAATGTCGATTTTAAAAGACAATCAGGTTCATATGGCCAACCTTGCCGTTGTAGGCAGCCACAGTGTCAATGGTGTAGCCAAGATCCACAGTGAAATCCTGGTCAACGATGTTCTGTCTGCCTTCGCGGCTTTATATCCAGACCGTTTCAATAACAAGACCAATGGTGTCACCCACCGCCGCTGGCTCGTGTATGCCAACCCACAGCTGACTGATCTGCTCAAGGAATACATCGGGGACAGCTTTATCCGTCATCCGGATGATCTGCGCAAACTCGAACGCTACGTTGATGATCCAGAACTCCAGAAGAAGTTCTTTGAAGTCAAGCGCGAGCGTAAGCAGATTCTGGCCGACTATGTCAAAGAGACTTTAAGTATCGATGTCAACATTGATTCAATGTTCGATGTGCAGTGTAAACGTCTGCATGCTTACAAGCGTCAGCTGCTGAACATCATGCACGTCATGTATCTCTACCTGCGCATGAAACAGGATCCAAACTTCCGCATTCAGCCAACGACTTACTTCTTCTCGGCCAAAGCCGCTCCAGGCTACAAACTGGCCAAAGAAATCATCAAGCTGATCGTGAAAGTGTCCAACCGCATCAATTCGGATCCTCAGGTCAGTCAGTACATCAAGGTTGTCTTCATTCCAAACTACTCGGTATCCATTGCCGAAATGTTAACCAATGCCGCCGATGTCTCTGAACAGATTTCTACAGCCGGTAAAGAAGCATCCGGTACCGGCAACATGAAGTTCATGATGAACGGTGCTCTGACTTTAGGTACCCTCGATGGCGCCAACGTTGAAATCGTTGAACAGGTTGGCTACGAAAATGCCAAGATCTTCGGTCTGAAAGTTGACCAGATTGAAACGATCAAACGCGACAACAGCTATGATGTATGGCGCATTTACAACTCCAACCCGAAACTGCGCATGGTGATTGATTCTTTAACCAACTGCACATGGTCGGAAAATCCAAACGAATTCCAGCTGATCTTCAACGATCTGATGCTGCACCGCGATGAGTTCTTCGTTCTCGCTGACTTTGATGCCTACCTGATGGCCCACAATGAAGTGGCTGGATGGTATGCCGACAAACGAGCCTGGGCAAGAGCCATGCTGATGAACATCGCCCGTTCCGGCTACTTCTCTTCGGATAGAACCATCCGTGAATATGCCGAAGAAATCTGGGGTCTGGATGAAGTTCAGTTCACTGAAAAACAGTTCAAAGAATTTGAGCTCAGCAAAGAAGACTATCTGCTGGCAAGCAAACCACTCGAAGTCTAACGACGTCCTGCTGCATTTGTAAGACACAACGAAAAATTGAAGTCTGACTCGATCAACTGCTTTATCTTTCGTAAATAACCAAAGAGATTCATTTCATGTTCCATCATGAAGTGGATCTCTTTTTTACTTTTGGAAACGATTTTGTAAAGGATAAGGCGGCAAGTTGATAAAATGGCATCGACAAGCATACGAATTTTAGAGAAATGAATGGATCAAAATCGAAAGATTCAATCGAAATATCGAAGGATATGAAAGATAAAGGATATGAAATATAGAGGAGGTAACTATGACAGAAAGCAGAAAGCCGCGAAAAATTTTGCTATTGGGAGCAACAGGATCGATTGGCCGGCAGACGTTAGATGTATTGAGCCAGCATCGGGATAATTTTATCGTGACTGGAATCAGTGCCGGCCATAACCGCCAGGGACTCGAAGAGATTGTCAAAGCCCATCCGACCATTCAGGCCGTTGGTCTTTCAACCTTAGATCACGATGAAAACATTGATGGCGTCCACTGGTATGGCGGAAGCGATCAGATGGCAAGACTGGCTAAAGAGTGCGATTATGATCTGATGGTCAATGCGGTCGTTGGCTTTCGTGGACTGAAACCAACGCTGGCTGCCATTGAGCGAAACAAAGATCTGGCTTTGGCCAATAAGGAATCTTTAGTGTGCGGCGGGGAACTGGTCAAAAAAGCCCTGGCTAAATCTTCTACCCATTTAACCCCGATTGATTCGGAACATTCCGCCATTTTCCAGTGTCTGCAGGGCAATGATCCCAAAGATGTCAGCCGCCTGATCATTACAGCTTCCGGCGGCAGTCTGCGTGATCTGAGCCGGGATGAATTGGCTGACATTACCCCAGAGCGGGCATTAAAGCATCCCTCCTGGAATATGGGCGCGAGAATTACGATGGATTCTTCGACAATGGTTAACAAAGGTTTTGAGGTCATTGAAGCTCACTATCTTTTTGATCTGCCGTATGAAAAAATTGATACCGTCCTGCACCCACAGTCCATTGTGCACTCGATGGTAGAATATAAAGATCATGCCATCATTGCCCAGCTTGGCAGTGCGGACATGCGTCTGCCCATTCAGTATGCCCTCTTTGCACCGCACAGACCCGTTCTTCATGAAGACAAGCCGCTCGATCTGACCAAGACACTGACGCTCAACTTTAAAGAAATGGACTTTGACCGTTTTCCGATGTTAAAGACGGCGGTTGAAGCGGGAAAACGCAAAGGAAATGCGGGATGCATTTTCAATGCGGCCGATGAAAAGGCAGTGGAACTGTTTTTGAATGGCAAAATCAGCTATCTTCAAATTGAAGAAGCTATCCAGCAGGCTTTAGAAGTCATTGACTATATTGAAGATCCAAGCTATGAAGATCTTGAAGCAACGGATCAGAAAACACGCCAATGGGTGGAAAAGACCTTTGCCTGTGAAAATGGCGAGTAACGCTTACATCCAAAAAAAGATCTGATGATTTGGGCGGGAAAGATTTCTGAAAGAAAATCTGGATCCCCAACCCAAGATATCTCTATAATGAAATGATAAGGTTTGCGAATCTAACGAAAAAAGGAACAGACCTTAAAGACCATATGCAAAAAGGAGGGGCTTATGAGAAAAAAACATCTGTTTTCACTGGCTGCCCTGGCAGCCACACTTTGTGTGCCGATGACGCCAGTGCTGGCCATCAGTCCTCTTGCACCGGAACAGATTCCTGAAAATCTGAATGCCGACCAGTTTATCAATCTGTTTGCCGGGTCGATTGTCGAAAGTGCGCAGGGCGGCTATATCGTCCGCCAGTTTACCTGGTTTAGCCAGGCTACACTCGACAATGCTGGCCTGATCGCTCAGGGAAAAGAAATTTTCAATACCCTTGATCCTGCTTTGCAGCAGCAGATCCTGGCCCAGTACCAGGCCCAACAGATCGATTATGAAGCACTCTGCCAACAGGCAAATGCGCTGTTAAATCCGAATCCCAGTCAGACCATCGAACCGGATGTCCCTGTGATTCAAAATGTACCGGAAAATGAACAGCCGACAAATCAGGCTCCTGCAGACCAGACGCCTGTACAGGCACCTGCCGATCAGAAAAATGAGCAGACCCCCGCTGACTCACAAACTGATGATACAAGTGTCAGACCAAGTACAGCAGCTTCTGAACAGAATGCTTCAACCCCACAGCCAAACGACAATTCCACTTCACAAACCCCTGCCCAGGACAATGAAAATCCGCAGCCTGATTCTGAAGCTCCGGCTTCAGACCAGACCAATCCAGCAGATTCCGAAAGTGAACCGGCTGATCTGACCTATATTCAGACTTTAAAACCAACCGAACAGGAACAGACTGTCCTGCAGGCCGTCTACGCTCTGCAGACTAGACCGGTGGCCGAAAACGATTCAGACCTGGCCGGGATTGAACCTGTGGATGAAACAGATTCCGAACTGACGACCACCCATCCCGTCAGTGAAAATATTGTGGATCTGATTGGCACCCGCCCGGTCAGCGAGAAGGAAAGCAAGGATTCTGAAAAAAACTCAGAGTCCAAAGACGATGAAAACCAGACCAATTCTTCTGACACCGCATCCGATCACAATCCAGAAGACTCGCAGGATAAGAGTGATCCGTCTGAAGAAAACAAACCCGAAGAGAGCATAAGTTCGATTCTGGACGTGGAACCGATTGTTCCTGGCCAGCCAACCATTGTTGTCCGCCCACAGGGTGAGATTGATCCGGATGTAAAATTCCTCGAAGAAAAACGCCCGGCTGGACTGAGCTTTGTGGATGATCTGGATGCCTTTGATGCCAATACGGAAAAACTCATTCAGGCTTTAGCATCCAAAGCAGGCTTTACCATCTTTGAAGCACACCCGGTGACCTATACCTTTGAAAAAGACGGCTTATCTGCCAAGTCAGTGGGACTGATTAAAGTATCCGAAAACTGCAAGCCAGTCCTCTTCCAGATCCAGAATATTTCGGATCATGATGCTGATATTCTCTTTTTCAATGATCAGAGCTGTGAAGTCGACGAAAATGGTGTATTGAAATTACAGAACACTGGCTCGATGCATATCGATTTCCTGGAAAATGAACAGACTGATATAAATGCAGAGGGCACCACGGATGCAGCCACTGATGCCGATTCTGAAAGCAAAGACGATGCAGCATCCAATGATGCTTCCAACATCGATAAGAATCCGGATACCATGGATGCGGCTGACGCCGAAAACCAGGGTCCGCTGCAGGATGTCAATCCGGTTGAAGAAACAGCCGGTGAAGAAACAGCCGGTGAAGAA
>Belle_p2__coassemble_1728_pt1 | contig 21594 bp, 15 predicted proteins | sample Belle_p2__metabat2_high_PE_033 | metagenome-assembled genome bin Belle_p2
GGCTCTTTCTCTGGCTGCTCTTCAGGCGTACGAAATCCATTTTCCAGACGAAGATCCAGCGATTCAAATCCGGTTGGCTGTTCCAGAATGCCAACTGTACTCCATGTCGCAGAAGGCTCCATTTTCGGCAGGGTAGAAACATCTAATGCAGGCAATGAGGCATCCGCAAAACTCAAAGTCTGTCTGGCTGAAGCCATACGGGCGTCAAAGATTTCGAGTGGATGAGACTTCACAGCCTTATACAATCTGGTGCCGCGGGCCGGCCGTTTGAAGGTATCGATGCTGGAAAGAGCAATTTTTTTAAATGCCCCTTCGTTATTTTCAAGCACGAGGTATTCCTGGTCGGCTGATAAGAGGGCCTGCAGCTGGTCGTCCATTCCGAGGTTGATCGAACGGACACCCTTGCCTTTTCCTTTGGAGGCAGGGATTTCGCTGACATCCATCTTGAAGCCATAACCTTCTTTGGAGATCAGAACGAGCTGATCATCATTGTGAGCGGAATAGACCACATGTTCGAGGCTGTCATCCGGATTGAGACCCATCAGGGCAACCAGACGGCTGCGGGTTTTCATCGGCAGATCTTCATGATGAATGCGACGGATCTGACCGGCTTTGGTGGCCAGGATTACATCCACCTGTCTGGCCGGGTTGCGCTGGGCAAAGACGCGGACGATCTGTTCTCCCATTTCCGGCTTGAGCAAAGAGGAGTAATGGGTTCCAAGATCTTTCCATTTCTTTTCTTCGATCTGGTAGACCGGAATCTGGCCAAAACGGCCTTTGTCGGTAAAGACAAGCAGTGTATCGAGAGTCGATACCGGAGCGTTGAAGACAAAGCTGTCCCCTTCCTTGAGTCCAGACGTTCCATTGGAACTGGACGCAAAGGAGCGCATGGAAACGCGTTTGACATAACCTTGGCGGCTGACCACGGCCATAACCTGTTCATCGACGATCATATCGCGGTCATCGACAACGATTTCTTCGGCATCATTAACAATCTGCGTCCGGCGCGGCATTGGAAACTCTTCGGAGATTTCCTTGAGTTCCTTGATCATCAGTTTGCGGCGGCGGCTTGGCGTTTTGATGATGCCTTCGAGTTTTTCAATATCCTTGCGCAGAGCCTGGGCTTCTTTTTCCAGAGCGATGACATCGGTATTGGACAGACGATACAACTGCATCGTCACGATGGCTTCGGCCTGCGGCTCACTGAATTCAAAGCGTTCCATCAAACGTTTTTTGGAATCGGCCTTGCCATTGGATTTGCGGATCAGGGCCACTACTTCATCAAGCACCGAAACGGCCTTTTGCAGACCTTCGACGATATGCAGACGGTCTTTCTTGCGCTGCAGATCAAATTTCGAACGGTTGATGATGACTTCCTCACGATGAACAAGGAAGGCATCGAGTGCGTCAGCAAGACTGAGCAGTTTTGGGGTTTTGCGAACGATCGCGATGACGTTGTAGTGGTAGTACGTCTGCAGATCGGTATTTTTATAGAAATAATTGAGGATGGCTTTCGCATTGGCTTCCTTTTTCAGGTCGACCACAATGCGAAGACCCTTCCGGTCACTTTCATCCCGGACATCGAGAATACCGCTGACTTTGGCATTCAGGCGGATTTCATCCATCTTGCGCACCATCGCACTTTTGATGACTTCATATGGGATTTCGGTGATGACAATCTGATTGATTGTCTTGCCCTCTTCAATGACCGCTTTAGAGCGAACTGTCACTCTTCCCTTACCGGTTTTTAAAGCCTGACGCCAGCCATCGCTGCCGATGATCAGTCCGCCGGTTGGAAAGTCTGGTCCATGAACCAGATCGAGCAGTTCATCAATCGAGCAGTCCGGATGTTCAATCCGGTAAATGGCAGCATCGATAATTTCATTGAAGTTATGCGGCGGGATATTGGTGGCATAGCCGGCGGCAATACCGGTGATGCCATTGATTAACAGGTTTGGATAGCGGGCTGGCAGAACGGTTGGTTCAAGCTTTTCATCCGAATAGTTTGGTGCCCACTCGACGGTATCTTTGTCGATATCTTCAAGCAGATATCCCGCCAGACGGGAAAGTCTGGCTTCGGTATAACGCATCGCCGCAGCCGGGTCATCATCAATCGACCCGTTGTTTCCCTGCATATCAATCAGCGGAATCGGCGATTTCCAGTCCTGCGACAGTCGGACGATGGCGTCATAAACGGAACTTTCACCATGTGGGTGATAGTTACCAATGACGTTACCGGCCGTTCTTGCGGATTTACGGTAAGGCTTGTTATAGGTGTTGCCGTCTTCTTCCATCGACCAGAGAATTCGGCGCTGGACAGGCTTTAAACCATCCCGCGCATCTGGCAGGGCACGTTCCTGAATGATGTAGCGGGAATACCGGGAAAACCGGTCCGCAACAATATCTTCCAGGTTCGAATCCAGTACTTTGGGCTCGGAAAGTTCAACGACAGTTTCTTTTTTCTTTCTGGCTCTAGGCATGTGTTTCTTCCTTTACAAAATCGTCTTCGAGCGTAAAGACGACATTTTCTTCAATCCAGCTCCGGCGCAGATCCGCGCGCTCACCCATCAAAGACGTGATGCGCTTTTCGGCCAGGCGGCTGTCATCAAGCTGTACGCGAAGCAGCGTACGGGTGGCCGGGTTCATGGTCGTATCCCACAGCTGGGAGGCGTTCATTTCACCCAGACCTTTGTATCGGCTGATCGAATAACCGGATTTGAGTTCGGCTTTTTTGGCTTCCAGTTCTTCATTGGAATACAGGTAGTATTCATGACCGCCCTTTTCAATCCGGAATAAAGGCGGCAGGGCGATATAGAGCATGCCCTCTTCAATTAAAGGCCGCATGAACCGGTAGAAGAAGGTCAGAAGCAGGTTTTGAATGTGGGCTCCATCATCATCAGCATCGGTCATGATGATGACTTTATGGTAGTTGGAATCTTTCGCATCAAAATTGCTTCCAACACCGGCATCCAGGGTATGGATGATGGTGTTGAGCTCTTCGTTTTTCTCCACGACATCCAGAGAACAATGTTCGGTGTTGAGTACCTTACCGCGCAGTGGCAGAATGGCCTGATACATCGAATCCCGGCCCTGTTTGGCCGAACCGCCGGCCGAATCGCCTTCGACCAGATAGAGTTCCTTCTTGCGGGCATCTTTCGACTGGGCGTGGACGAGTTTTCCGGAAATAATGCGCTCCGAACGGTTCTTGCCTTTTCCCTTACGGGCTTTTTCACGGGCTTCCCGGGCAGCCTGTCTGGCCTGGCCGGCCTTGATCATCTTGCGGACCAGGCTTTCAGCAAGGTCTTTGTTTTCTTCCAGGAAATAGCGCAGATGTTCACTGACGACCTGATCGACCGCCATTTTGGCCTGCGGGGTTCCCAGTTTTTCTTTGGTCTGGCCTTCGAACTGAAGCAGTTCTTCCGGCACCGTGATATGTAAAACCATGGTCAGACCTTCACGGATATCACTGCCCTCCATGGATTTGTCTTTTTCTTTGAGAAAGCCGTTTTTACGGGCGTATTCATTCATGGTCTTGGTCAGGGCCTGACGGGCACCGGTTTCGTGGCTTCCACCATCGCGGGTGCGGACCATGTTGGTAAAGGAAAGCAGAGTTTCCTGATAGGTATCCACATACTGGAAGGCGACCTGTATTTTCATCCCCTGGTTTTCGCCTTCAAAGGAAATAATCGGGGTTAAGGCTTCATGATCGGTATCGAGCTCTTCGACGAAGGCTTTCAGACCATCTTCATAAACAAATTCATCTTCTTTCGGGTTTTCCCGGTCATCTTTGAGCCGGATTTTCAGCCCCTTGAGTAAGAAGGCATCTTCCTGAACACGCTCTTTGATAATGGAGTAGGAAAACCGGGTTTCCTTGAAGATTTTCGGATCCGGCCAGAACGTGACACTCGATCCGGTTTCTTTGGTCTTGCCGATTTTTTTGAGAGCCCCGGTGTGTTTTCCGCCATCGGCAAAGTCCATTTCATACAGGTTCTTTCCATCGCGAACCTGAACAACGACTTTGCTGGAAAGCGCATTGACAACACTGGCACCGACTCCATGCAGACCACCGGAGGCTTTGTAAGTGGAATCGGTAAACTTACCTCCGGCATGCAGAACTGTAAAAATAACCTCAAGAGCCGATTTGCCACTCTTATGGACACCGACTGGCATGCCTCGTCCGTAGTCCTTGATGGTACACGAACCATCGGCGTTGAGGGTGATATCAATTTCATCTCCGTATCCGTTCAGGGCTTCATCGATTGCGTTATCGAGAATTTCCCAGACCAGATGGTGCAGACCTTTGCGGTCCGTAGATCCGATGTACATTCCGGGGCGTTTGCGGACCGCTTCCAGGCCCTCGAGAATGACGATCGAATTTTCATCATATGCCGCAGCTGGCATCGTATCATCCTTTCCAATTCACATTGACGCTATTCTACAACGAAAGTTGCGTGTAATGTGCATGTAAAGCTAGAATCCTGTTGATTTTTTGCTTTTTTTCCCAGATTTTTGATCCGGGGACAATTTTGATTCTAACCGCGAGAGACATCATAGCGAAATTTGGAACATCTTAACAGGGCAAATCCAAACGATTTTTTTGAAGAATCGAGTAGTTTGAAGGCAGAAAAACCTTTCCAGGCCTCCAAAAAGCCTCCGGAAAGAATTATAACTATCTTGAAAGGATTGATATATTATGAAAATCTTACTTGTCAGTGGATCTTTGCGTAAAAATTCCTTCAACACCCAGCTCATGCTGATGGCTCAAAAAGCCCTCGATGGCCTTGCCGAGACCAAAGTGCTCGACTGGAGCCAGGTTCCCTTCTTCAATCAGGACGAAGAAATCCCGCCCCATTCTGAAGTTGCAGACTGCCGCGATGAATTTTTATGGGCAGATGGCGTCTGGTTCTTTACCCCGGAATACAACCAGATGATTCCAGGCCCATTAAAAAACATGCTCGACTGGATGAGCCGTCCCCTCAATCCAGCAAATGGCCGCACCAGTGCTCTAACCGGCCGATATGCGGCAATCAGTGGTGCCGCCGGCCGCAGTGGAGCTGCCGGTTCACGGGATCAGCTTGAAAAGCTGCTTGGATTCTGTCAAATGAAAGTCTATGGCCAGCAGGTCGGCGTAGGCCTGACGCCATCGGAAATGAAATCCGATGCCTTTGAAGACCCAGCGGCCATTCAGAAAGACATTAATTCCGAAGCCAGAGGCTTTGTGGGCTGGATCAAAGAACAAAAAGCAGAAAGCGAAAAATAGTCTTCTCTGCCTTTGATTCTCTATTTTTTCTGTCTGTAAATTCCTGCCTGAAAAAGGCAGGTTTTTTGCTTTCTTTTGCCGGACGTTCCAGATCAGAAAGAGCGTTTTTGGATCGAACTGCCGAAATCCCATTCTTTCTTCAGAACCTTTTTCTACAATGGCGCCATGAACTCTGATCATCTGACCATCCGGCTGGCCGATCTGTGCCAGGCCGACTACATCTGTTATGACTATGCCCATTGCCAGATCCAGCTCTGCTCCAGACAGGAAACACTGACCTTTCAGGCGTCTTCGCTCGATGAATTTTTCGATCAGGCGGCCCTGCTTCTGGGCTGTTCCATTACCGGGCGCAAGAAAGCCTACAGTTCGATGATGCACCAGAAAAAACAGCTGCCCATCATCCTGTCCAGGTCCCTGCCGCTCTGCTTTCTGCCCACTGCCAGTCATCTCGATCCTGGCCTTTGTTACGTCAACTATGAGCGCATAGCTTCGATCATACCCCACCAAATCCATTCTGTGAAAAATGAACTGTCTTTGAGTCCGTCGCCAGCACGACCAGAAACGCCTGGTGAAGAGTCCGTTTTGAGGGGAGCCTGCCATTTCGATTCAGAATCCATCCCCCTTTCCAGCTTTGTTTCTGCCCATCAGGAAAACCGGCAATTGTCGGCAGGTGATTCTTCTTTCAAGTCGAAAGCACAAAAAAACCGCGCCATGATTGTCTTCAAGGATGGGCTGGCTTTGCCGGCCGTATCCCTCAACAGCATGATGCGGAATTATCATCGTTTGCGTTGGTATCTTAAACGGCTTTACTCATCGCAGTCTTCGCAATAAGCATTGTTCATGGCCCGCTCGTGGCGCAGCGTATTGACGCCGCATCCATCGATGCAGATCATCGCCCCATGGGGCAGATGCGGACTTTCGACGATGGTCATGGTCGGGTAAGGCTGGTCGACGAAGTTTTCAAATACAGAAAGGAATTCGTCTTCCATTTCGATATCGGTCAGATAGACCGTGAATTTTAAAATGTGATCAAAGCGCAGGTTAAATTCGCTTAACGTATCCGTAATGGCATAGCAGGCATGAATGCACTGATCGCGGAAGGTTTCCCCTTTGCCCAGGTGGCCGGACAGATAGAAGAAATCACCCAGCTGAACCATACTGGACACGCAGTCATAATCCGGCAGGCGGTCGCCGGTTTTCAAAAACAGGTTCATTCTTAATATTCCTCCTCCTGAAACTCATCTGCAGGTCGCTCAACCAGAATCTCACGGGGCCGGGATCCATTTGAAGGTCCGACAATTCCGTTCGCTTCCAGCTGATCCAGAATCCTTGCCGCACGACCATACCCCAGTCTGAAACGACGCTGAATGAGCGAGGTGCTGGCTTTGCGGCTGACAATGACGAAGTTTTTAACTTCCGGATACAGCGGATCCATCTCCTCTGCCAGATCCGAAACTTCCCCACCCTGACTGTTGATCTCTTTGAGCATGACAAAGGCATCCTCATAGGCAGGCGTGGCCTGGCTTTTGACCCAGTTGCAGATTTCTTCAACTTCCTTGTCCTGAATGTACACACCCTGCAGGCGCACTGGCGAAGAAGCACCATTGTCCAGAAACAACATGTCGCCATAGCCCAGCAGCTTTTCAGCCCCGGACTGGTCAAGAATGGTGCGCGAGTCAGGTCGTGAAGAAACCATGAACGCAATCCGGCTTGGGATATTGGCCTTGATGACCCCGGTAATGACGTTTACGGATGGACGTTGTGTCGCTACGATCAGATGAATACCCGCAGCCCGGGCTAACTGGGTAATGCGCTGAATGCTTTGTTCGACATCTTTGGATGCGGCAAGCATCAGGTCAGCCAGCTCGTCAATGATCACAACAATGCGCGGCAGGACTTCTTTGCCGCAGTCAGGATTTTGTTTGACATATTCATTATAGGAAGAAATGTTGCGCACAGTGAGTTCTTCGAACAAGGAATAACGCGCGTCCATCATTTCTACAATGACTTTTAAAGCCCCGCTGGCCAGATTTGCATCGGTAATGACCGGCGAAAGCAGGTGTGGAATGCCGTTATACGGCGTAAACTCAACCTTTTTCGGATCGACCAGCAGCAGTTTGACCTCATCGGGTCTTGTTCTCAGCAGAATCGAACAGATAATCGAGTTGACGCACACCGATTTACCGGAACCAGTCGCACCGGCTATCAATAAGTGGGGCATGGTATCGAGACGGCCATAGACGTTGTTGCCCATCAAGTCCTTGCCCAGCGTAAACATCAAGGGCTTGTCCTGCAGTTTAGGCGGCACATTGCGAATGAGCTCTTTCATCGTCACCATGGTCTTTTCGGCATTGGGTACTTCAATGCCGACGGCACTCTTGCCGGGAATCGGGGCTTCGACACGGATATCTGTCGCGGCTAACGCCATCTTGATATCATTTTGCAGGTTGGTAAACGCACTGACGCGCACCCCCTGGCCTGGAATCACTTCAAATTCGGTAACGGAAGGGCCGATATGGACTTCCCCAAGTGTGGCTTCCACATTGAACTGTTTGAGAATGTCAATTAACCGCTGCCCCTGCGTGCGGGCATTGCGGACATTCGCATTGCTTCGCTTGGCCGTATTTTCTTCGAGCAGGTTGATGGGCGGCAGTTTGTATTTCGCCGGATCATACAGCTTGATTTCCGGTTCAGTCGGCTCTTTTTGTGGTTCATCAAAGTTTCTGGCATCTGCCGCGAGCGCATTGGAAATCACATCCGGAATGGAAACAGAATCGGACACAGAAGTTTCCGACTGCATTGCGCCCGAGGCTGGAGCAGAAGTCTGTTCACTGTAAGCATCCACTGTTTGTTTTGTGGCTTTTGGTTTGGCCGGCGCAGCCTTGCGGGCTGGCTCTTTTTTCGGCTTTTCATCGGCCGTCGGCACTTCAAACAGATGCTGCTGAACCAGGGAGTCACCGGGAACCTGTGGTCCATCGAGCCCCTCCATCAAAATGCCGCTTTCAAAGATCGTCGGCCGGACAGGCTCGGGAGCGGGGGCAGGCTGCTGGTGAATGGTAATCGATGGCTCATCAAGCTCTTCGTCTTCATCAAACAATAGATCGTCCAGAAATCTGGCACTTGGTTTTGGTTTTGACGCTTTCTGCTGTGCTGCTTTCTGGCGGGCTTTTTCTCTTCGTTCCGCTCTGGAAGCATCAAACAGATACTCAGAAACCGGATCCCAGAAGATCAGGCAAAGGCTGACCGCCAAAAAGCCGATCACAACCAGCCATGCGCCAAATCTGGAGAATAAAGAGACCAGCATGCCGGAAATTGCTGCTCCAAGCACCCCATAATTCGTCCAGAAATCTGGCGTTCCAAAGAAAGCCATGGACTGAATCACAACGCTTAACGGTCCATAAGGATCCTCTGGTGTGGTCGAAAGTAAAGCACCCCCGACAATCCAGCACACACCAAAGACAATCAGGCCGGCTAAAGTCCTGGTCGAAAAAACCTGTCTTCCGCCGCTGTAAATGTATTGAAACCCGGCCCACATCATCACCGGCAGCGCAATATATAAAAAGCTGCCGATGACAACCTGGAGAGCCTGATTGAACATCAGACCGACCAGGCCAAGTTTAAGCATGGTAATCAATGCGAAAATCCAGAAAATGAGGATCAGACAGACGAACATCATCCGACTCAGACGCACGCCCTGCTTCTTGTTTTTCGATGATTTCGATCGTGAATTCGACCGGCTTTTTGTTGTACTTTTGCCTTTTGAACTCGTCGATCGGGTATTTTTGGTTTTTGAACCAGACTTTTTCGTACCCGATGAGCGCGATTTAGTCTGGGTTGTTTTCTTCTTTGTGGTTGAAGCCATACATCCCCCTCTTTCGTCCTTCCATTCTAATTCATTCCTGCCCGGTAACAAAATGGAACTTTCCCGTCTGCCCTGGTCGTTTATCGCTCAAAATGCCTGAAAACGCAAAAAACGAAAGCTCAGATTCAGCTTTCGTTTTTAAATAATGAGTAAAAACAGTTTCCATTTGTGGTGAATCGATCAGAAAAATTTTGTCACTCAAAGAGCACAGAACCGGCCTTTTTTCAGTTTTTCGAATCCAGATCTTTGGGCGTACCTGCCTCGGCGACTTTCCAGGCAATCTGGCCAAACTGCCAGCCTTTTTCCAAAAGCGTATTGAATTCTTTCAGGCTGGTCGTGTAATTATGGGCACCGCTTTTGGCCTTTGGATTGTATTGGACATACAGATTGACGTCCCCTTTGGAATAGAAAACGGGCTTTCCTTCCAGATCCAGCTTCCAGCCCTGCAAAACCAGACTTCGAGCTTCCGGTGCGCTGATGGTGTAGTAATGATCCCCGCCAACGGCATTGGGATTATACAGCCTGTAAACCGGATCTCCATTCAGATAGGAACGCCAGCCAATCCCCTCATACTTCCAGCCATTATCGGCCAGGACATCGCGCTCATGGACATCCTGGGTGTAGAAATGTTCTCCTGTATTTGGGTTGTAAAGCCGATAAATATCGACCGTATCCACATCCTGAAAATCCGCAGCCATAACTGGCAAGGCAGGATTTAAGGCACTTACGACCATCATGGCCGCCATCGCACATGGAGCAAAATAACGGGATAAAGCTTTCTGTCTACGATTCATCAAAATGCCTCCTTCCATACCAAAAGAGCTTTCCCCTTTCAGATTCTTTGTTTCAGATTCTTTGACTTTGAAGCAGTACTTCTTTTAACAACTTCAGTGTAGCATCACATTCCCCTGTCCCTTTCAGGCTTGCCATAAAAGTCACTTTGGCTTCCAGTCTGGACAGTGCAAAGACATCCCCAGCCTAATCTTCCTTCACTTTCGATCCTTCCTGAAATTTAGCTGCTTTCCTTTCCCGTCCATTCGTTTTTTCGCAGAAATTTCATCTTCTCTTATAGACCACTCAATAGACTTCCCCATTTTGAAATTCGCCAAAACCTCACCACCATCGGCCTCGCAGATTTTTCATCCCCTGTTACAGGGCACGCGATTTTTTCGTTCCCTCTTATAGAAAGGAGATGAAAAGCGATGGTTACCTGACTGAAACAGGAGAGCGGGCACCAGATGTGGCTGATTGACAAGCCCAATACATAAACCAGAAATGACAAAACTTCCTGTCACTCTGGCTGCCCGTCCGTCGTCCTGTCCACAAATTTCAAAATTAAAATTCACCCCACAATCAAGGAGAACAGAGTATGAACAAATTTATTGCTTACAGCATTGTGACCAGTGCCATTCTCATGACTGGATGCGCTTCTTCCAGCACCCAGAGCTCATCAGCTTACTCCCAAACAGCAAGCAGCACTTCCCAAAAGGCGTCTTATGAAACGGCTTCTAAAACTGCCAGTCTTTCCTGTGCCGGCGTATTTGAAGATGATACTTACGCATGGATCAATTTTCTGACCTGTACGATCGAAAACGGAAAAGAGGCGTCCTACTTAACCCAGATCTACCCTGCCAGCTATCCGGAACTGACCGACAGCGCCATCCGTAATGCCTATCCGGATGTCGTAGAGATCGATCACAGTGATCCGGATTTCGTTGCGATCGTCAGAGCTTACGATGCCGGTTATGCCGATCTGAAAGAAACCCAAGACCCGGATACCTTTGTCAAAGCGGCAGCTTTAGTGATCACCACCAAAAATCCGCAGATGGCCTGCGATGTAACGGAAAGTGATCTTCCGAGTCTGAAAGCAAAGCTCAGACAAAGACATGAACAAAGACATCCATCCACTCCGGCTCTAGCACCCAATGAGACCACCCCGTCTCCAGAGGAAAACACACCAGCCCCCGAAAAAACACCACCCGCTCCGGCTGAAAGCACTTCGGGAATCCGTCCTGAGTTTCAGGAAACGATGAACCATTATCTCGAGTTCTATCGGCAATATGCAGACTTCATGAAGGCCTACAACAATTCCAGTGAACTGACACCCGAGATGATGAGCCGCTATCGTGACATGATGATGGAGCTCATGAACATGAATGCCTCTCTGCAAAGCATCGATCAATCCGAACTTTCAACCGAAGAGCTGCAGCTGTATATTCAGACAACGGCAGAAGTTCAAAACCTTCTTTTATCTGTTGAATAAAGAAACGATGGTCCTGAAGATTGATCCACTGCTTTCGTGAAGACTTTATGGATGCCAAGCGGAAAACGATTTGAAGAAAATTCTGAGGACTGAGTAAAAGATTTCCCTGCAGATACTGCCTGTTCAGGCAGTATCTGTTTTTTCTGCCGTGTTCTGGATGCAAAAAGGCCTCCGAAAAGACTGTCCTTTTCAGAGGCTTATAAACATTGAAATTTCAGATCCGGTCAATCAGGACTTATCGCTCAATTCCAGAATGACGGGCAGAACCATTGGGCGCTTAGCGGTCTGTTTGAATACATAGCGGGAAACCTTATCGCGAATCTGCGTCCGGCATTCCATGTTTTCATACTTGCCCGCATCCACCATTTCCTTGATGGTTTCTTCCATCATGCGGCTGACTTCCTTGGTCAGATATTCCGCATCCCGGACATACACCAGACCACGCGTCTGCACGTCTGGTCCATTGATAATCTTCTTGGTCTTGAAATCCAGACCAATGGCGAGAATCATGACGCCATCCGTGGAAAGAATTTCACGGTCTTTCAGAACAACACCGGCTAAATCCCAGTCCGCACTGCCATCGATCTGCGCTTCATGCAGTTCAAGCGTTTCGCGGCCTGGCTGCAGTTCGCCATTGATAAAGGTGACGATTTCTCCATTGTCGAGCAGCAGAATTTGTTCTGGCGGGATGCTCATCTCTTCGGCAAGCATGGCATTGGCGCAAAGCATGCGATACTCGCCTTTGATTGGGATGTAGTATTTTGGCCGGCACATGTAGATCATCATCTTCAGGTCTTCCTTGGATGGATGCATTCCTTTGACGTTGCGGTCAATCTTGATGATGGTGCCTTCCCGTTTGTAAATATCGTTTTCCATGTTCCGGAAGTCTTTTTCAACACCAGGAACCAATGGAGTGGCGACAACGAACACATCGCTTTCGCGGACGTTGATATCATCCACTTCATTGTTGGCAATGTTGGACATCAGCTGGAACAGGGCTCTTCCCTGACCGGAGATGATGACACATACATTTTCAAGATGATCGATCTGATCGGCACTGACCACCAGATCCATCGGAACTTCATTGGTGATACTTTCCAGACCGGCGACAAGATTTTGAAGCTCCTTGGTGTAGAAGCAGATCTTGCGCTTGTGGTCGATACAGCACTGGATGATTTCCTGAATGCGATAAACCGACTGGGTATAGATTTCGACAAACACACGGCGGTTTTCATAATCCGAGAGAACCTTGTCAAAATGCGGGGTTACCCGATGTCCAGGAGACGTATGCAATGGATTCTCTGCGCCTTTGGAATCCTGGAGCAGGATCATGACGCCTTCACTTCTGAATTTCGAGCCGACCGAGTAATCTCCCTGGTAGGCTTCTGAGATGTCATCGTAGTCGGCGATAAATTCACCGGAATAAACGATGTAGCCATGGTTGGTGCGGATGCCAAACCCATAGGTCTGTGGGTAAGAGTGCGTAATCGGGAAGAAAACAACCTGACGGCCGCCAATTCGTTTGGTCTCTTTGTGGCGCACCATTTTCAAACGGGTGCCGGTAATATGATTCTTCTTTAATAAGTCAGAGACGATGCCCGCAGTAAACGGGGAGACGTAGACATCAGCTTTGATTTCTTTGAGTAAATAAGGCAGGGCACCCATGACGTCATCATGACCATGGGTAATCAGGATGCCTTTGATCTTATCTTCGTGTTCTTTTAAGTACGTAAAATCTGGAACGATGCATTCAACGCCGAGCGCTGCATTATAATCAGGGAATTTCAGTCCGGATTCACAGATATAAATATCTCCATCAATTTCGATGACGAGCATATTTTTACCGTCTTCATCCAGACCGCCCAGGGCGAACAGTCTGACGACCTCGTCCTGTTTCAATAATTCATTTGCCATAGAACCTCCATTTCCATCAGTATACCATTGCCAACTTACGCGCTGACTTTTCTGCCGTTTAAAGAGAAAGTTCTTGCCTGTGTAATTTCAACATCGACGATCTGACCGGGCTCTACATTCTCACCCGTGAAGTTGACCGGGATGGAGGTTTCGGAATAGCCGCAGAACACATCCGGGTTTTTCTTACTTGGACCATCAACCAGAACTTTAACCGTCTTGCCCACTAATTTCTGGTGGTTTTCATTGGCCAGACGGTTCCACAGTCCGTTGAGCTTGTATAAGCGTTCCTTCTTGGTCTGTTCGCTGATCGGATCTTCCATTTTTGCGGCTGGAGTCTGGGGTCTTGGCGAATAGATAAAGGTATAGGCATTATCGAAGCGGCATTTTTCAACGACGTCGAGGGTATGCTGGAAAGCTTCATCACTTTCATTTGGGAAACCGACGATGATATCGGTTGAAATCGTTACGCCAGGAACCTGGGTGCGGATTTTGTTGAACAGTTCCAGATACTGCTCACTCGTATACCGGCGGCCCATACGGCGCAGAATTTCATCATCGCCGCTCTGTAAAGGCAGATGTACAGCTGGCATGATGTTGTCATAGCGGGCAATGACATCAATCATCTTGTCCGAGAAATCCCAAGGATGGCTGGTCATGAAACGGATGCGTTCAATACCGATTTTGGCGGTTTCTTCCAGCAGTTTTGAGAATTCCATCTCGCCTTCAAGATCTTTGCCATAGGCATTGACGTTCTGGCCAAGCAGGGTGATTTCCTTGTAGCCGAGTTTTTTCAGAATCCGGACTTCATTGAGGATATCTTCTGCTTTGCGGGAACGCTGTTTGCCGCGAGTGTAAGGAACGATGCAATAGGTACAGAACTTATCGCAGCCATACATGATATTGACCCAGGCTTTGCATTTGCCCTGGCGGTGTTCAGGCAGGTTTTCATAAATTTCACCCTGACGGGAATAGACTTCGACGACTTTCTCACCATTCTGGGCGCGCTCCAGATACTGAGGCAGCTGGTTGAAGTTATGCGTTCCGAAGACCAGATGAACCCACGGATAGCTTTCAAGCAGGGTTCTGGCAAAGCCTTCTTCCTGCGCCATACATCCACCCACCCCGATAATCAGATTGGGGCGGTTTTTGAACAGCTTTTTATAGCTGCCGACTTCGCCAAGAACATTGTTGGCGGCATTTTCACGAATGCCGCAGGTGTTCATTAAAATGACATCCGCTTCGTCGGCTTTTTTCGCCGGTTCATATCCGCAGGCTTCCAGAATGCCAGCCAGATTTTCGGAATCGCGCTCATTGGCCTGACAGCCATAGGTGGAGATGTAATATTTCTGTCCTTCTCCTAAATGGGACTGGTGATCCGAGATCTGCAGGCCGTCGATGGTTTCGACCGCATCTTTTGTACGGCGGGCTGCCTGCTTATGATCTGGCAGATGCCAGGTGCTTTTAATTTTCATGTAAAGTCTCCTTTCGTATTTGATCAATCAACTTGCTCCATGCTTCCCTGCATTATGACGGGCAAAGTCCCCGTCTGGACAGGATAAGAAGAGGAAGCTGATTTTATTTCGTCTGAATTTATTTCACTATCCATTTCGTTATCAATAATTTCGTTATAAATAGTGGTGCAATGAGAGCGGATCAGCAGGGTGGAAGACTCTTTTCTTTCAAAAGCAGCAGGGTGTTAAACTCAACAAGATTTCGTATGGAATCAAATCGAAATTTCCTGCCAGGGAAAAGAGCTGGGGGTGAGAGGCAGACTGAAAAAGGGTCTGCCTGAGTCTGGTTTTCCAAAATGATCCGCTTAAGATGATCCATGATCTGTCAAAGATTGTTTTTGAATGGACAAAAGAACAGATGGTCGTATCAATTATACAAAGCCGGCATCAAAAAGGCATTCTTCGAAAAACAGGAAACCATTACGTTATGGTTTTGCGTCATGGTTTCGATGCGTCCGGCTTCATCTTTGGGTGATCAGAAAGCATTTAAAAAACCGCCGGTGAGGGCGGTTTGTTACTTTAGTTACTTCGCAACTTCCTGAGCACGGACTTCGCGAATTACATTCACTTTAATCTGTCCGGGATATGTCAGTTCAGATTCAATTTTGTCTCGAATAGCGCGTGCCATTTTGACACAGGCGGTATCGCTGACCTGTTCGGGAACGACCATGATTCGGATTTCCCGTCCTGCCTGAATGGCGTAGGCCTGGCTGACACCGTCAAAATCGTTCACAATTTTTTCCAGATTTTCAAGTCGTTCCACATAAGCCTGCGCAGATTCCTTTCTGGCTCCAGGTCTTGCTGCGGAGATCGTGTCGGCCGCGATAACAAGATGAGAAGTCAAGAATTTCGGTTCTACGTCGCCATGGTGGGACGCGATGGCATTCAGAACAATTTCCTTTTCGCCGTGTTTTTTACAGAACTTGTAACCCAAATCAACGTGGCTGCCTTCCTGCTGATCGATATTGAGTGCTTTACCAATATCGTGCAGAAGACCGGCCCGTTTTGCCATGTGCTGGTTCAGCCCCAGCTCAGCAGCCATGGTTCCGGCAATGAGAGCGACTTCAATCGAATGCTGGAGAGCATTCTGGCCATAGGAGAAACGATACTTCAGGGTACCGATCAGACGGATAATCTCGCGATCGATCCGGCCGATACCGAGTTTGAAGACTGTTTCTTCACCGGCTTTGATGATTTCGGCTTCGACTTCATGCTGGAATTTCTTGACTACTTCTTCAATCCGTCCAGGCTGAATGCGGCCGTCTCGAATCAGATATTCCAAAGACAGTCGAGCCACCTCGCGGCGGATTGGATTGAAGCACGTGATCGTAATCAGGTCTGGCGTATCGTCGATGTTCAGTTCGACGCCGGTTGCCTGTTCAAAAGCGCGGATATTGCGGCCCTCGCGGCCAATGATCCGGCCCTTCATTTCTTCGCCTGGAATAGAGACGACAGAAACGGTCCGGTCCATGGTTTCCTGCTGGGCCATGCGTTCGATCGATAAAGCGATGATTTCCTGCGCGTTTTTCGCAGCTTCCGAATGGGCTTTATCTTCCTGCTCTTTGATGTAGGCCATGGTTTCATGTTCCATCTGTTTTTCAACGAGAGCAAAAAGTTCGTCTTTGGCTTCCTGAGAAGTCATGCGGGCAACCCCCTCAAGAACTTCGATCTGGCGGTCAATTTCCATCTGGAGCTGTTTGTCTTTTTCTTCAAGGCCAGCTAATCGCTCATTGACCTTGCGCATCTGAGCCTGAACCTCTTTTTCTTTCTGATTGAGAGATTCATCTCGGAAATTAAGACTGTCCTCACGGCGCAGAAGTTTGTTTTCTAAATCCATCACTTCCTGCCGGCGCTCCTTGATTTCTTTTTCCGCTTCTACTTTCAGATCGTGGACCTGAGTCTTGCCGTCGAGTACGGCCTGCTTGAGTCTTGCATCTGCATCGCTTTGCGCCTTTTCAAGGATCTGTTGTGCCTGTTGCTGATTTTTGTCCAGGCCTGCTTTGGAATAGGCCATCATGGCCAGTACGCCCAAAACAATACCTGCTATCCCGGCCAGAGAAATCCAAAGTATATTCATTTGTTTCTCTGTCCTTCCATAAATAAAGCAATCAAATTATAGCAAATCCCCGTTTTTTGTCCATGCAGCACTACAGCTCTGTAAAGCCCGTTTTCAGGATTGAAAATCCGTTTTCATGTCCATTGGGACGCTCATTGCTTATACCCGTAAGGAATAAAAGCGCTTTACTTAAACTTCACTTCTTGACTTTTTACTAGAATGCGAAACAACAGATGATCATAATTGTCCATGGCGAATGGGTTTTGAAAATTTCTTTGCAGGATGTCGTATTTTTGTGGGAATTCATCGTTTTTTATAGGAAGTGCAAGGTACAAAAAAAGCGGATCCAATGTCCGCTTTGTTACGAATTGATTTTGCTTCGTATTAGTCGTTATTTTCTACAACTACAACCTGTCTGCCTTTGTAGAAACCGCAGGATGGGCAAACTTTATGAGAAAGTTTGTATTCTCCGCAGTTAGGGCATTTGCCAATTGCAGGTCTGGAAAGTTTGTAGTGAGTTCTTCTTTTCGCCTTACGGTGTTTAGAACCTCTTCTCTGCTGTACAGCCATCAGTGCACCTCCTAGTTATCCTCGAAATTGATTTCTTTCAGTTTTGCCCAGCGTGGATCTTCTTCTTTGGATTCAGATTTTTCATCCTGATCCGAAATCAGTGTCCAGCCTTCCCCGGAAGGATAGTTCTCGCGGGCCAAACGGGTAATGCTCATGGGTGCTTCATAGACTATGGCTTCAACGGCCTCATCACTCAGATCCAGCGTATCTTTGTAAACCCGAATGATTTCTTCGTCTTCAGAGGCATCGACAGGATCAAAGGAATACTCCTTTGAAGATTCGGCTTCAAATTCGACGTCAAGATCTTCCCCGGTAATCGAGTCGATCACTGTCATGATTCCATCATACTGAAGGCTGCTGACCACTTTGCTTCTGCCATCAAACTGAAGTTTACCTTCAATATGACATTCCGGCACAGCTTTTACAGGCGTATTGACAAACCGTTTCCCTTCGGGATCGGAAAACTCCAGATCCACATCCAAAAAGGAATTCGGTGCAGCCAGAAAATCGCTTCTTCTGAATTTCACGATATTCACCTCATGTAGCATCTGCTATTATAGGCAGACCCATCTGAAAAGTCAAACATATCTGAACTCTTCAGTCTCTGCCTTACTCATGCATAAATCAGGAATTTCTTACAATTTTCCAAAGATTTCACTTCATTGATTTTTCCCGTTTTTGAACATTCAGAAACGCTCAGAAATGAAATTCTGATCATTTTCTTGTGGCTGGAATCAGGAAATTCCACCAGAAAAGAAAGGAAATTCATCCGATTTACTGATTGTTGTCGATTGACTGTAATGATCAATCCGACTTCTATTCTACCTTATTTGCCTTCTTCAACAACTGTAATGGACTCGATCACAGGCTGCTGATCTTTGGCAATGGTTCCATTGTCATCAGTAGGCTCAGCTTTGGCGGCAATGTCATCAACAACATCCATACCACTCGTTACGGTACCGAATGCCGCATACTGACCATCCAGGCTTGGGGTATCTTCCTGAACGATGAAGAACTGGCTGCTTGCAGAATCTGGATCCTGTGCTCTGGCCATGGAAACCGTGCCGCGCACGTGTTTGAGGGAGTTGTCAAATCCATTGGATTCGAATTCCCCTTCAATCTGGTGGGAGCTGCCGCCCGTGCCATTGCCTTTTGGATCGCCGCCCTGAATCATGAAGCCTTCCATGATGCGGTGCAGAGTCAGACCATCATAAAAGCCGCTCTGGGCAAGATCAACGAAGTTTTCAACGGTTTCCGGGGCAATGCCTTCATCCATGGTGAAAACAATCGGTTCATCATAACCGGCAATTTTGATCGTAGCGGTATACTGGGTTCCGCCTGGTTCAGACTTGGTCTGTTTTGCGGTTGTGGACGCTTCACTGGAAACAGTGGAAGTTTCCGTACTGGAAGCTGCAGAAGCTGTGGATGATGTGCTGGTGGTTGAACCATTGGAACAGCCAGCCATCAACATGGCAGCGGCTAAAAATGCAGCGGAAGCTTTGAAGTATTTTGTATGCATAAAACTCCTCCTTCTTTTGAATCCTTTCTATTTTCGGGACTCACTCGATAAAATCCAATTTTTAACTATAGCAGGCAGTTTTGACAAAGAGAACCACTTTGAAAGGCAGCCTTCAATCCAGATCAAATCCACCACATTCTTTTCTCTTTGAAAGAACGAATGACTTTCACAGACCAGGTTTCGTTTTTTCAGTTCAGGCGGATTCCTTCCTGTTTCGTCCTCCAGTCCATTTTTCTCCCCGGCTCATTTTTTCTCCAGGCTGTTCGATCTCCCTGTCTGCTCGTTGTTTGTGTCTGCCTCTTATCCTTTATTCCATCCTGTGCTGGATTCTGGTCTGTCCTGTCCTCAATTCTTTCAACACCCGAATAAAACCTGAAAGACTGTGACTTTGAGAACGGCCAGAGGCAGGTCCAGCTTCATGGACTTCTTCCATATATTTATAGGAAGAAGAATCTGCTTTTTGACCAAAGGAAAGCGGACTCACATTTCCTATTTTGAACGGTCCGAAGGATGATTGCCGGGCAGACACATATACCACGGATAGATTTTCAAGGCTGGAGAGCGTTTGTTGTCGAAGCCGTTTGGATCTTTCCAAAGACGGTCTGCCCTTTTCAACAAGCAGCCCATTTCATCCTTTTGGTTCTGAACTGGCCACATGGGACCAATTCAAGGTAGACTGAAACTATGTTAGCTGCTGGAGTCATCGCGGAATTTAATCCGCTGCATAATGGACATCGTTATTTGCTCAAAACCATCCACGAAACCGTACATCCCGACGTGCTGGTGGTTGTTTTATCGACCTGGTTTTCAAGCCGGGGGCTTCCCTCTTTGGAAAGTGTGGAGACCAAAACCAGACTGGCTTTGGAGGCTGGTGCAGATCTGGTGATTGGACTGCCAAGTGTTTACACAATGCAGTCCGCTGACTATTTTGCGCTGTATGCCATTGAAGCCCTGAAAGCGGCTCAGGTTTCCATGCTATGTTTTGGCAGTGAAACCGCAGACCAGAATCTGCTGGAACAGGGTGTCGATCAGCTTGAAAATATATCGGTTGATCCTTCCACTTCGCAGGCGCGCAATGCCGCCCAATACGATCTGGCTTTTGGACCCAATGACATTCTTGCCATTCAATATATGCGCTATGCCAGAGAATTTGGCATGGAGGTTCATCCGATCCTGCGCGATCAGGCTTTAAAATCCGCCACGAAAACGAGACAGGATTTCTTTGAAGGAACTAAACAGGAAGAAGATCATCTCTTTGAAGCTCGTCAGCGCTGGGAGAGCTACTATCCCCTTTTGCGCTATCTGCTCCTGGAAAGTGATCCCACATGGCTTTCCTCTTTATTTCTGGTCGAAGAAGGTATTGAAAACCGCCTGATCCGTTGTGCCCAGAAGCATTCTGACTGGGCTTCCTTTTTAGAGGCAGCTGTTTCAAAGACCTATTCCAAAGCCCGAATTCAACGGACCTGCATGATGATTCTGCTTCAGATTCCTAAAAAAGAGATGAAAGCTCATTCCTCTTTCTTTCAGATTCAGGTGCTCGGCTTCAATCCAAAAGGTCAGGCCTGGCTGAAATCTTTACCGGTCGGCACCCCCATCGCAAACCGCTTTGGTCAGCTGCCCGACTATTTACAGAAATGGGAAAACAAAGCCGGCCGGCTGTATGGCTTGTTTTCAGATACCTCGCCGGCCTGGAAAGTTGTGGTTGAAAAATAAATATGAGAAGAGATCAAAAAAGACACCGCCATGGCTGGTGGATCTTTCTAACCCTGCTTGTTGGCACGCTGTTTGTTATTTACGAAAAGTTTCTGCCGCCTACAAAACGTTCGAAAAAAGGAGTCGTCTATCCATATGGACTGGTTTTAGGCTGTGCCTGTAAAGATGATGGCAGACCGAGTCATGCCATGCTTGGACGCTGCGAACTGGCCGTCAAAGAGTATCAGGCCGGGAAGTATCAGACACTGGTCACTTCTGGATCAGCAGTCAAAAACAAATACGTCGAAGCCACAGAAATGGCCAGGCTGATTCATCAGATGGATCCTGACATTCCAATTCTTGAAGAAGTCAATGCCCGCAATACGTGGGAAAATCTGAAGTTTACCAAAGAAATGATTGGTGATGAGCCCATTCTTGTCATGACTGGCGGCATGCATGCACGTCGAGCCAGTGCGATCACCAAAAACTTCTTTTCCCGGTATGCGGTTGCCAGCTATCCGGATTTTTCCCTCAAACGGCTGTTTACAGAAATCTATTCCCGTTTTAAATACTGCTGGATTGAGCTGACCAAGCTGTGGCCGTTTCATTAAGGATTTCAGCTTTTGATTTTTGTTCAGAGTTTGAGCCTTTCTCCAAAGCCTTATTCAGAATCCAAATCTTTGTCTGGCCTCTGTGTCTTTTGGATCAGATCCTGCTTAGACTTTTAGTTCTTTAACTTTTGATTCTTTTGTTTTTTGCTCCTCTGTTTTCAACTGGAAGCCTCCAGTTTTCTTTTCGCATAGAAAGGAGGATGCGTGATGATCGTCAATCATCCTTTACCGACTGCCAATGAGACGCCTGAAACACATATGGCGTTCTCGTTTGCCTGGCTGACCAACGATGAAAAGTATGGCTTCAAAGGTCTTCATAAAATGAAAGGCAATGAT
>Belle_p2__coassemble_1920_pt1 | contig 18386 bp, 13 predicted proteins | sample Belle_p2__metabat2_high_PE_033 | metagenome-assembled genome bin Belle_p2
CTGACGGACGCCGAATTTACCGTCAGAAAAAAGAGTCTTTTGTCTGACGCATCTTTATAACAATCAGAGAGAGTTTGTAGTAGCACTAAATGAAAACACGGTTATCTGATCTTCCAGTATTTGGAAGGGCGGGTAACCGCGTTTTTATATAGAGATTGCAAAGTAAGGATAACGAAGACTTGCTCGATTTTAACTTTGTCACTTGAGAATTAAGGTCGGCAAAGTGAGCAGGGAATGTATCCCTGATCAAGGAGTTCTTCCGCTGTCAGATCAGTGACTTTTCGGAAGGGAGACCATAGCTTTCTGACCTTGAGGCAGGTTGGACGGTGGTACACTTTGCCAATCCGCTCGATGATGTAGTGATCTGGAGATGGCAGAATGCTTAGGTCAACTTCTTCAAGGTCCCCTCTTTCCGCAACTTTCCAGGCTATAGCGCCATTGGTCCAGCCAAGGTCTAGCAGACCGTTGTACTCTTCGACGTCAGTGGTGTAGTGATGGGAGCCGGATTTAGCATTGGGGTTGTAGGTGACGTAAAGGTTGACGTTACCTCCGGAGTAGAAGAGCGGATTCCCATCATTGTCGAAAATCCAGCCTAAGTTTTTCAGTGCACTCGCTTCTTCAATGCTGGCAGTGTAATAGTGGTCACCGCCATCGGCGTTGGGGTTATACAGGCGATAAATGGGATCACCAGTGGTGAAGCCGCGCCAGCCAAGACCTTCATAGATCCAGCCAATATTGAGAAGAGTGTCAATTTCTTCGAGATCTGCCGTGTAGAAGTGCTCACCCGTATTGGAGTTATAGAGTCGATACACGTCTATCATTTCCTGATCAGCGCTCATACTGATGTCATCCTGGTCAAAGGAATCGGCCAGGATGGCAGCTGGTGTCCACAAAGGAAACATACTGGCTGCAAGAAGGAAAGCCACTAGCTTATGAGATGAAACAGGTTTAGTTCTAGGGCTTTTAAGGAATGTCGTTTTCATAGGTACTCCTATAGTCAAAGACCTGACTGAGTCTTTATTTGGCTGACTGGGTGGAAAAGTCCACCAGAATCAGCGAAGTATCATCGCGCAGTTTAAGGCGTGGGATGATTTCACACGAAGAATCCTGGTTTTGCTTTTGGTAGAGAAGATCTAAGACTTCGCTCTGGTGATCGAATACAAAATTTAGAAAGGCCTGATCGGAGTGGATGATCTGATCAGCCTGCAGGAAATCTTGCAGCTGATCAAAACCATCACTGTACAGAGCGACCCTCTTGAGTGCTTCTAGAGAGAACGCTCCGCTCAGCTCATGTCCAGCCCAGCGAGTAGTGCAGTCTGCAATTGCGTAGCCGTTGGGCTGATTTTTCTTTTGGCGGTTGGCAATTAAGATCTCATTCGCCAGCGGGCGCTGGGCAAGGAAGGGCTCATGTAGTTTCTGGCTTCTAGCTTTCATAAAGTCTAAAGCCATGCCATCAAAGTGAGCGATGGTTGGATCTGTGATTTTATAGGTGGTAAGGGCTGGCCCATCAGAGGATGAACCAGTCTTTTTCTGTGCGTTCACAAGGTCAGCCAGCAGCACGCAGTCCCCAAGGACGAGATGCTCAAACCGTTTCTGGGCCACGTTTCGATAAAGGATCGCAATAGCGGCTGAAGGCATTTCCAACTCGGAACAGGGCGGAAAAAGGTTAGCGGCTTGTTGGCATGCGGAAGCCAGAATTTCTGACAGGCTGGATGATACAGGTTGGTTAGTTTCTGGCTTGAGAGCACTCACGATGAAGTCCACCAGAAAATGAGAAAACCAGGCGGCGTCACTGCCTTGATGCATCCAGTCGGTTTTGGTCAGGCCGCTGGCTGCATCGCAGACGATCCAGAGGTTGTCAGAGGCGTAGATGACGTCCTCGTTATGCTTTTTCTCGGTCCGGCTTTCTGAATACATAGATTTTCTCCATCCTTAACAAATTGATCTGATAGCCAATGCCGTTTTGTGCACCATTGTATTTGGTTACCCGGCGGGCACTGTCTTTGACGGACTGGGGAGCGCTTTTCATCGCAATGCCGATTGTGTGGAACATGGCTGACTGGTCCTTTTCGGACTCACCAAAATAAAGGATCTTATCCGCAGTCAGACCAAACTGAGCCATACCAAGTTTTAAGGCGTCAAACATATTGGTTTTCGCTGGGATGACTTCAAGGTTAGCCGAGGATGGATGCAGGATTCTAAATTTTTGCATATCGAACGCTTCTTCGAATTTGCGCAGGTCTTTTTTAGACCCGGCGATCGTCACTTTGGAGAAGGTTGTGGCCGGGTCAATGAGGTCAAAACCTGTGAAGTGAGGAAAGCGATAGATGCGCAGAGCGTAATTTAAAGCCCAGGGACTAAAGCCGTTGAAAAAGATTTCGTTGTGGTACCCCACACCGCATACGAGATTAAATTTAGCTGCGTTTTTGGCGATTTCCAGAAGCTCTTCCTTAGATAAAGAAACGAGATAGGAACGCTGACGGGTTTTGCAGTTGAGATACTGGGCTCCGTTGCAGCCGATTAAAAAGGAAAACATTCCCTTTAGCTGTTTGGACTCCAGAAAATGTTCCAGCCAGACGATGGATCTGGAGGAGGTCAAAGCCAGCACAACTCCTTTTTCTTTCAGATCGCGAAGAATCGAAAGAGTTGCTGGCGGGATATCGATAAATTGATTCGCAAGTCCGTTTTCAAGGGACGCGACGATTGCATTGATTTCGGTCATAGACTCATTTTACCAAGTGCTATGCGATCACCAAAGACAGGCGGTAAAAAGATCCGAATTCCTTGGTTTTCCTGTAGAACTTTTGAAGTGACTTTTTTACATCGTCTATGGGGATGAGAACTGTTTTGGGATTTCATCGGTTGTGACTGGCATACCAAATGAGATGTTTTGTATAGCGATTTAAAGGAGTAAAGTCATCAAAAGGAAAGCCGTTACCATAGGGCTGATGATGTAAAACTGAAAGAATTCCTTAAAGATTTAACCTGAATTGTACGATACTTTTGTAAGACACAAAGCGAAAACTATACATGATGACTAAGAAATGTTTTAATGTTTTCTGAATATAGAAGTAAACGAAGTAAACCAGATCGGTTTTTTTGAGCTGATGATGAGAGTTTCGTCGGTCGAAGAGAGCTTACAGACAACACAAAGATCGATCTGTGAGAGATAGATGCAGGAAAGGAGATCGCAATGAAAAATACAAAGAAACCAGGCCTGAGCCGGGCACTGTCTTTGGCCCTTGCCGCACTTGTTGCAGGCGGTTCCATGACAAGTGCTCTGGTGCCTGTACATGCGGTTGAACAGGGTTTTGAAGATGGCGGTTTTGATGAAGCGCCATCGAACACCAATTCAGGCAATTCGTCTGCTGCCGATTCCAATGACAGCTGGGTAGAAGATCTTGACCATGGGACCGGATCGAGCACGGATGCTTCCACCAACAATGGAAGTTCTGTAGACAGTGATTTTTCGGGAACGGTAAATGGAGGAGAGGCCGCCTCGACTCAACCAGCTGCGGAAGATACAACTCCTGACACTTCTGGCCATATGGGGGCCAGTGCTGAAGACGGACCTTTGGCTGATGAGGAGCTGTTTGGGATGGAAGAAGAATCGGACCTGATCCTTGGAGATATCGATAACCATCGTCAAAGCAGCACAGTTCTGGACGGAATCGATATTTCAAACTGGCAGAATACAATTGATCTGGACTTGATTGATGCAGATTTCATCATCTGTAAAGCCACAGGTGGAACAGGCTTTAAAGATCGCTCTTTTGACTACTTTGCGCAGAAGATTCTGGGGGGCGGCCGCCTTTTTGGATTCTATCATTTTGCCCATGACTCCGGCTATGAAGGCTCTGCCCAGGACGAAGCAAAGTTCTTCTACGAACAGACTAAACAATATATTGGAAAGGGAATTCCAATTCTGGACTTTGAAGATCATGACGTCCTGGCTAAAGGGGCTTCCTGGGCTCTCGACTTCCTTGAAACCTACTACAAGCTTTCGGGCGTAAAGCCAATGCTGTATACAAGCAGCTACTACACCAGAACCATTGACTGGACACCAGTCGCCAAGGCTGGCTATCAATTATGGGTTGCCAACTATGGCAAGAACGATGAGCAGCAGGGTTATCGGGAAACTGCGGAAGTAAAGACGGATCTCTTAGGGACCGGCGCATTTGAAGAGTATTACATGCATCAGTACACATCGCGCGGAAAACTCGAAGGCTATGAAGGCAATCTGGACCTGAACAAGTTCTACGGCACAAAAGAGGAGTGGCAGACACTTTCTCAGCCTGAAGGTTTATCTCAGACACTCCTTCGCCTGTATAACCCAAACTCTGGTGAGCACTTCTATACCGCGAGCCGAGAAGAAAAGAAGATCTTAACCAATCTTGGCTGGACGGATGAAGGCTTTGCCTGGACAACACCAGGTACAGGACAGAATGTCTATCGTCTTTACAATCCAAACTCCGGTGATCATCACTACACTGTCGATGTGAATGAGCGCGATACGCTGATTTCCTATGGATGGCAGGCAGAGGGTGTCGGCTGGCTTGCAGTAGAAGATCGCAAGGATGGCATCCCTGTATACAGAGCATATAATCCAAATGCCGAAACAGGAGCTCATCACTTTACAACAAGCGTTGAAGAGATCAATGCGCTGGTTGCAATGGGCTGGGAAAATGAAGGCGTTGCATGGTATGCGGTTGACCCAGGAAAGACTTTTGAAAGTGGCGAAAAGTTTGAAGATATGAAGGAGAAAGCTGACTTGCAAAGATCGAACCGGCTCAATGATGCACTGCCTTCTTTACTGGGCATTCGAACGAACAGATAAAATACAGCAGTTGCTTTGACATGAATAACAACCCCCCCAGCAATTCTGGTCTTTCAGATTGCTGGGGGTTTCATGTTTTCGACACTTGGGATGATCAGGTGCCTTGCTTGGAAAATAATTTTTCTTCCATATTTATATGTATTTATATGCCGAATTTATACGCAAAATGGATATAGATCCAAAAGGCAAATTGTTGGTGCCTTGAAAAGTGGCAAATTAGTGCCTAGGATCGATACGGAAAGAGGGAGGATCCTCAAAAATGTGTGAAATAAATTGGATGAAAGTCAAAAAAATATGGTGCTTTCCATTTTTGTTCAAGTACAGAATACGCCTTCGTTTCATCTGTTTTTGAGACTTTTATGGCAGAGTGGAAAGATTCGAGGGATGGATGGATTGACAGTCTAAATATCGGCTGTTAAGATGACCGCAAATGTTGAGAAATAAAAGATAGAGGCTGCGGTGCAGATGAGTACCTTCTCGAGGAGGCGTCCAATGAAGGAAGGGAAAGGCAATCACCGCCGAAATTCAGGTTCTGGCAGGGGCGTGGATTGGGATGCAGGGAAATACCTTGCAGACTCCTTCAGTCGAAGAGGCGTTATCTTGAAACCTTCTTTTTGAACTGTGGGGACCACAGTTTTTTTATTTCCAGAAAAGGAGAAAAATTATGAAAAAATCAATGTGGACTGCCGCATGCGCAATGCTCGTTCTGGCTGGCTGCTCAAGCAGCTCTGCTTCAAGCACTGCAAGTACCGCTAGTACATCAAGTTCGACAACATCTGCTTCCAGCACAGCTGCTGCTTCTGGTGAAACCTTTACTGTAGGTATGGAGTGCAACTATGCTCCATTTAACTGGCAGACAACAGATGCAACTGAATCTTCTGCAGAACTGCCAAATGGTGCAGGATATTGCGATGGCTATGATGTCAAGATTTCTCAGGACCTGGCTGACAAACTGGGCAAACAGCTCGTCGTTAAGAAGATCAACTGGGATGGTCTGCAGCCTGCTCTTGAATCTGGCGAAATCGATGCGATTGTAGCTGGTATGACAGCCAACGATGAACGCGAAGAAGGAATTGACTTTACAACTCCTTACTATTCTTCTGACATGGTTATGATCGTTCCAAAGGATTCTGATGTTGCTTCCTTTACAAGCATTCAGGATTTCTCCGGTCACAAAGTTATCGGTCAGAAAAACACAAACTATGACACCATCATCGATCAGATCGAAGGTGTAGAACACGTTACTCCAAAAGCTGCATATCCAGAACTCGTTCTGGCTTTACAGACAGGTGAAGCTGAAGCAATCACTGCTGAGCTGCCAGTTGCTAAGGGTATCGTTGCTGCCAACCCAGATCTGGCTTACATCACATTTGAAGATGGCAAAGGATTCGATGTAGACACAACTGTTTCCATCGGTCTGAAAAACAACACAAGAGACACACAGGAATTCAAGGACGTTCAGGCTGCTCTGGATGAAATCTCCCAGGAAACCCGTGATGAATATATGCTGGATGCGGTCAACAACGCTCCAACTGGTGAATAAGCGTCATGTCCATTGATTGGTCATATGCTTGGCGGGCACTCGTAAAAAACTGGCCGATGTTCTGGTACGGCATGAAAGTGACAATCGAATTTGCGGTTGTCGGTACCGTCTTCGGCTTTCTGATTGGTCTGGTGGTCGGCGCGATCCGTTCGGTTCCAATCGATCCACTGGATTCTCCATTGATTAAGGGATTAAAGAAATTTGGCCGCTGGATTACCGGGTTATATATCTGGATTTTTCGTGGCACACCTATGATGATTCAGGCTTGCTTTATCTACTACCTGCTTCGCCCAGTGATTCACTGGGGTCCAATTACTGCTGGTTTTGTGATCATTTCGATCAACACTGGTGCGTATATGGCAGAGATTCTGCGTTCTGGTATTCAGTCCGTGGATCCAGGTCAGTTAGAGGCATGCAAAGCCATTGGTATGAGCAACTTCCAGGCGATGGTGTACGTCATTTTCCCGCAGGCAATCAAAAACACCTTCCCGGCAATTGGCAACCAGCTGGTTGTTAACCTGAAGGACTCCTGTATGATGAACGTTATCTCTGTTACGGAGCTGTTCTTCCAGTCGAGTTCGATTGCGGGTTCGAACATGCGATTTGTTGAAATCTACTTCGATACCGCAATTCTGTATCTGATCCTGACTACAGTCGCAACATGGCTGCTCAACCTGATTGAGCGTCATATGAGTAAGGATGATGACACAGCGAAAAAGAAGAAATTCTTTATGGAGATGTCCGCATGAGTAATCCAGTAATTTCTGTTGAACATCTCAAAAAGAGCTTTGGTTCCCAGGAAGTTTTACATGATATCGACTTCCAGATCGAAAAAGGGGAAGTTGTTTCCATTATCGGATCTTCCGGTTCTGGAAAAAGTACTCTGCTTCGATGCATCAACCTGCTTGAAATTCCAGACTCTGGCACGATTTCGTTCCATGGTCAGAACATTTTAGGCGGCGGTTTAAAGCCAACTGACTATCGTTCAAAGGTTGGCATGGTATTCCAGAACTTCAACCTGTTCGCAAATAAGAATGTTCTGGATAACTGCATTCTTGGTCAGCGAAAAGTTCTTGGCCGTTCGAATGAAGAAGCGAAAAAAATCGCGCTTCAGCATCTGGAACGGGTAGGCATGAGTGGTTTCTTAAACAAAAATGCCACCAAACTTTCCGGTGGTCAGAAACAGCGTGTTGCGATTGCCCGCGCTCTGTCGATGGATCCGGAAGTTCTGCTTTTCGATGAACCAACCAGTGCACTTGACCCGGAAATGGTCGGTGAAGTACTGGACGTTATGAAGGGTCTTGCAAGTTCAGGTTTAACGATGATTGTCGTTACCCACGAAATGCAGTTTGCCAAAGACGTTTCCGATCGCGTGATCTTCATGGATCAGGGCATCATTGCCGAACAGGGAACCCCGGATGAAGTCTTCAACCATCCAAAAAACGAACGAACAAAACAGTTCCTTTCCCGTTTCCGCGAAAGTACAAATTTATCGTAAAATCGAAAACCGGCGTCCTGAGACAGGATACCGGTTTTTTTCATGACATATTTCGTTTAGGGCAGCCCAAATGACGGTTGTTCAAAGACGGGCAGATAGTCAATTTTTCGTCTGGCAAGCACCGTTAATCAAGACTGGGGCACAGAATCCGATGCTTTTTTGGAGAACGCCTGATCAACGGCCTGGCGCAGTTCGCTTTCGCTGACTTCGGTGTAAACGTTCAGTGTTGTTTTGACATTGGAGTGCCGGGCGAGTTTGGCCGCAATTTTGGGCTGCGCTCCGCTGCGGATCAGATTGGTGACAAACGTATGCCGGAGCATGTGATAATGGAAATCCATGCCCAGCTCTTTGACCACCACACTGATTTTATGCTGAATCGTCGTTGGGGCCATAAAACTGCCTTTCGGATCGGAAACGATCAGGTCGTAGGGATGAACCTTTTGATATTCCAGCAGAAAGGTTTTGAGCGTCTCACAAAGGGGAAGCACAGCGGTGCTTGAATCTGTTTTCGGGGTGATGGTCTTGAACCGAGACTTTTTTCCACCGGTGAAATCCATCTGCCGAGTGATCGATACCGTGTTGTTTTCAAAGTCGATATCTGAGAAACAAAGGGCAAGAGCTTCCGCCCGGCGCAATCCGAGATAGTAGCCAAGATACAGATAGGCGATGACGGTGGGCTCAGCCTTGAAATGATCACACAGATCGAGAAAGTTTTCTTCATCCAGATACATCTGGCGGCGTGCCGGTTTCTTGTCACTGTGGACATAGATCAGACTGAGTTGATGACTGGTGATATAACCGGCTTTCTGGGCATAGTCAAGAATGTTTTTCAGGCAGGAGCGAATCAGATCCATTGTTGACTGGCTGTTATCCGAGAATGCATTGAACAAGCTTTGAAGAACGGGGTAGGTGACATGCCGGATGTCCAGACTGCCAAGGCTTGGCCGGATAAAGCGTTCATAGTGATAGGTATAGGAAACTTTCGAATTGGCAGCGAAGCGGATACTGTCAATGGCGAGCCATTCCTTATAAATATCGTCCACAGTCCGGATTTTGTTGGCATTGTCACTGGAGGCCAGAAGGGCGGCGGAAACCCGGACGCTGTAAGCCTGCGCTTCATGTTTGGTCGGGAAGGTTTCCGTATGTTTTACCATTTTTCCCTGATCGTCGATGGATTCAACGGTAACTTGATATAAAAATTCTCCATTCCCCTTTTCAATTTTTTCGATTTGCATGAACGTACCTCCTTGTTGAGAATCAGGAGAGCAGATTCTGTTTTCGGGTGCAGTCGAAATGAAAAAGGCTGAAAACGTTGGTCTGATGAGGATTTGGAGTTTGTTGACTGGCTGCACTTTTCTCTGACCGCATGAACAGACTGTCTCTCTGTACTCAACCTGCTACTTATATTTTCGAATGAATCGCTTTTCTTTTTCAAATTCAGTAAAGAAGGCAGTTTTTTATCGCATTCTTGCACTATTTGTCTCTATAACAGGGCAGCAGGGACCATATCGTCGCCTTGATGATTCATATTCATCTGTCAGGAGTTGTCAGGAACCATAGACGGGTTCGTCAGATCGGGCAGACCATACAGATCAGATAGATCAAGCAGAGCAGACACTCCAGACGATTGGCCCAATGAAATATGTGTTCTGACTGTAGGCGGTTTCTGTAACGCTTTTGTCTATGTGCATTTTGGTTTCAGTTCTTTCAACCGGAACTTCTTCTTTGGCTTTCACAAAAAATGCCCGCGGAGAGCTTTGTCCGGTTTTCCAACCTGATGACAGAGTTTATAATGGATAAGAACGAAAGATGTATTAAAAAGATGTATTTAAAGGAGGAAACAAAATACATGGCAAGAAAACCTGTTGTACTGGTTGTCATGGATGGTGTCGGACTGTCTGACAACGTTCTTGGCAACGCAGTGAAAATGGCCTACAAGCCACATCTCGATATGCTTTGGGAAACCTGCCCCCATACGCAGTTAAGAGCTCATGGTCTGGCAGTAGGTCTGCCAACAGATGGCGATATGGGTAACTCCGAAGTTGGTCATAACGCAATCGGAAGTGGACAGATCTATTCACAGGGTGCAAAACTCGTAAACGAAAACATCGAATCCGGTGAAATGTTCCAGTCCGCTGCCTGGAAAGAACTCGTTGACAACGTAAAAGCCAATAACTCTACACTTCACTTCTTGGGCCTGCTTTCTGATGGAAATGTACACTCGCACATTAATCATTTAAAGGCTCTGATTAAAGAAGCCAAAGCAGAAGGCGTTAAGAAAGTGCGCGTTCACGCTCTGTTAGACGGACGTGATGTACCTGAAACTTCCGCTTTAAAATATGTTGACGAAATCGAAAACTTCATGAACGATCTCAATGATGAAAACTTCGACGCACAGATCGCATCTGGCGGCGGACGTATGCAGATCACAATGGACCGTTATGAAGCCAACTGGCCAATGGTTGAAGAAGGCTGGAAGATCCACGTACGCGGCCTTGGACGTCAGTTCAAATCCGCTACTGAAGCCATCGAAACTTACCGCAATGAATCCGGTGTTGTTGACCAGGATCTGCCAGGATTTGTCGTTGTTGACGAAGAAGGCAATCCAAAAGGAACCATCGATGACAACGATTCCGTCATCCTGTTCAACTTCCGCGGCGACCGTGCTCAGGAAATCTCCTTAGCCTTTGACGGTGACGAAAGCTTCGACAAATTTGACCGTGTTAAAGTTCCACACGTTAAATTCGCTGGTATGCTTCAGTATGATGCAGATGCGCAGATTCCAAAGCGTTACCTCACTGAACCACCAAAAATCCATTACACACTGACTGAACAGCTCGTGGCCAACGGCATCAGTGAATATGCAATTTCCGAAACTCAGAAATATGGCCATGTAACTTACTTCTGGAACGGAAACCGTGCCGCTAAATTCGACGAAAACCTCGAAGAATACGTAGAAATCGAATCCGACGTTATTCCATTCGAACAGCGTCCATGGATGAAGTCTGCTCAGATCACTGACAAACTGTGCGATGCGATCCGCTCCGGTAAATACGACTTCTTACGTACGAACTATCCAAACGGTGACATGGTTGGCCACACTGGCAACCTTGAAGCCACTGTAATCGGTGTTGAATCCGTTGACCTGGCTTTAGGCCGTGTTATTCAGGCTGTTAAAGACGTTGATGGTGTTCTGCTTGTTACAGCTGACCATGGTAATGCGGATGAAATGTACGAAAAACGCAAAAAACCAGATGCTCCTCTGAAAGCTAAAACATCTCACACACTCAACCGTGTTCCATTCATCGTTTACAACTACCCATGCACACTCAAACACGATGACGATATGGGTCTGTCCAATATCGCCGCAACTGTCTGCGAAATCCTGGGTGTTGAACCAAACGAACACTGGAGAGCTTCCATCATCGAATCTAAAGACTAATCAATAAACTGGTCTTGAACTCGATAAGCTGATCCCATGGATCAGAAGCAAAATCTACAATTGTATAACGAATCATCATGCTGGCAATCCGGATCCCAAATCCGGCTGCCAGCATTTTTTGCTTGCCATAGAAAAAGGTCACCGGCTGGAAAACTGGATGTTTTTCCTGGCTGGTGACCTTTCTGGTTTGTTTCTTGAAATGTTTTCGTATTACGTTGTTTGCGGTAAATTTTCACAGCTGGATGAATCTGGAAGAGTCTGTCGACTATGGTTGATTACAGGTTAGATGCTATTCGTCATCATCATCGTCGACATCATCATGGATGCCAAAGACACGGGAGAAGAAGGAAGGCTTTTCCTCTTCGTAGTGATCTTCGTCGTTTCCGTTGTCGTATCTGTTTTCATCATAACGGCTATCCTGATAACTTCCGTGATCATACTGGTTCTGATTTCTGGAATCGTTATAGTCATCATCATCGTCGTATCCGTCATCTTCACCGTCCTGGTCTTTATGGGTGAAGATCGAAAGAATTCGGTGCCCGGAGCGTGGTGCGTTGTCGTCCTGATCAGAATCATCATAGTCATCGTCTTCGTCCTGATCATCCGGATCCTGTTCGTCAACGAGTTCGAATTCGTAATCGGAGAGATCTTCGTCATCGAGATCATCATCGGATGCGGAATGGTCGTCCTTGATTTCAGGAAGCTTGAAGGCAGGGAAGATGCCGACAATCAAAAGTCCATAACGCAGAACTTCCAACATCAAGAACAGAGTAAAGACTTTCATGGAGTAGCGGACGGTGTCGGAATCGTAGTAGCCTTTTAACATCATGCCGCCAAAGACGGCTACACCAATCTGCGCAACGACACAGAACCATAAGATCTTTTTGCATCCTGGCTGTTTGAGGTACAGGAAGAAGATCGGCAGGGTCCAGATCGCACCGGTCAGAATACACAGGGTAAACATCAGGTTGAGTGCGAAGACGGAGGCGTTGTCGATGGAGACAAAGTTGTTCTGGAACAGGTGAACGATCAATGGGAACAGGATCAGTTCTCCATAGACCACAATGGCCATCCGGATTGCGGTACGCGGATATTTGCTGGAAAGCTGACGCCGGTTTTCTTTCTCTTTCTGGCGTCTGGCTGCAGCTTCTTCATGGGAGTTGCCTTCAATATCCACTGGATTTTTGACGGCAACGCGAACCGGCTGTGATTTGGCAGGGGCGTTATTTGCGGCCTGTCGGTTTCGCGATCCATTCTGGGCTGGAGCGGGTTTTGCTCTTGAGGTGATATCCGGACGGGAACCAAAGTTGGAGTATGCATCATTTGGTTGAGGAGCATAGTTTCCATTGGTTGAAGACATGCCCGGCTGGAAATCTGGTGTCGGCCAGGAGGCCGGCTGGCCGGTTGGAATGACCTGACCGGTATAGGGATCGTAGTATTGCCCGGTTGATGGATCAAAGTTGAGAGGTCTGCCTTCTACAGGAACTTGATTTCCGTTGGAAGGATAGGCACCATTTTGAGCCGGGGAGCTGGCGTTTCCATATCCATTTGGCTGATGGGCAGGGTATTGGTTGTACCCAGTCTGCTGACTGCCATAGCCAGGCGTCTGGCCGTTGGCCGGATAGGAATTGGGGTAGCTGTTGTTGGCATATCCGTTGTGGTTTGGATAGGCATTACCATTTGGATAGCCGTTTCCATTGCCATAACCTGGCTGGTTTTGTGGATAGGTGTTTTGCGGAGCGTTTCGATATCCATTTGGCTGCTGGTAACTGTTGGTCTGTTGGCCATAGTGACCAGACTGGTCATAGGAAGTTTGGCGGGAAGCATACGCTTTTTCCTGGTTTGCTTTCTCTTTTTGAACGCGGGCTTTGGCTGCTTTCTTTCTGGCCTGCTGCTGGCGTTCCTGTTCCTGACGCTCGCTTTCGGAAAGCGTGATGACATGGTCAAAGAAAATCCGTGACCACCAGGAGTTGCGCAGCCACTTGTAGAGCCAGAGCAGATAGAAGTTCTTGACCATTTCCAGTACGATCCAGACCAGATAGACCGCAATGAAGGAAGGGTGGAGGGTCAGATCATAGATCAGCCATCCACAGAAGGCGATTTCCCCAAAACATCCAAGCAGAACCAGATGTCTGGTCCATGACTTACCGGAGGAAATCGCAAAGAAGATCACCATCCAGACAACCATCTGGACTAAGGTGACGAGTAAGTATAGGACGGTAAAAAAATCAGGCCGGGTGAAGATCGGCTGGCTGAGCAGGAAGTACATGCCTGCCGGCCAGAGACAGATCACCAGATAGGAAAGAATCAGAACCGCCTGGATCCGACGCTTTGCTTTTTTAAGAAGCCTGAGATCATCTTGATATTGAGTCATAACTCAAGTTTATCGGATGAAAGAGCTAAATCAAATTCCATTCCTGAAATTGTCCATTCGCAAAGCGCTTAACACAATATAGATCAAAGTACAGGCCAATTTTTTTTAGAGTGGTACGATAGCGGCATATTCAAAGAGTATCTGGGTTGACCGCTCAAGAAGCGGGTCAATCCTGCTCTGCAATCCATCCTGCGCACCAGACAGAACGGATTGATCGATCTGATTATGGATCAGAATCGAAAAGACAGGTTTCGAGTCTGGATGGTTGCTTACCATGTCTGAAGAAGATGAATTCCAGTGTTCTTTTCTTGAATGTCGATTGACGGACAGGTTGAAAGGACCTTGCGGGATGCTACGAAGGAGAACAATAAATATGGAACTTTACTCTGTACTTTATCGAACGGTTGAAGCCCAGAATCTGGCAATGGTTATGGGCAGCGGCGATCTGCCGGTTCTGGCTACGCCTCAGATGATCGCCTGGATGGAAGAAGCCTCCTGCAAGATTGCTGAAACCAAAGAAGGCTATACCACAGTCGGCATTTCCATGAATGTAACACATGATGCGCCATCACCTTTACATGCCCGTATTCGCATTGTCAGCCATCTGATCGAAAGCAATGGCAAGATCTTTACATTTGAAGTCAGTGCTTATTGTGGTGAGACCTGCATTGGCAAGGGCATTCATAAACGGGCTGCCGTCAACCGCGAACGCTTTATGGCCAAGGTGAATGCCCAAGCCTGAGCCAGATTGGATATCGATCTGGAAATGAGAGAAAACCAACGGGGAATCAACGCCCCGTTTTTTCGTGGGCTCTGCTGGAATAGCGAGTTTGAAAAGAAGAAAAGCAGGGGTTAACCGGCTTCAGGATTGTTTTCCCAGCTGATCGATATCCCTCCGGCATCTTTTCATTCGCTAAAAAATCTTGTACACTACAGACCTCAAGTCCCGATACTCTGATCGAACCATTGATGATCAAAATTCGGGACTGAAAACAGGTCAGCCTCAAAAAACTAAGTTTGAATGATTGCGGTTACGGTCCAAACCTCGCACCAAATTGCAGGCAATAAGACAGCCAGCTTGAACAGAGAAGAGATTTTCTGTTATTAATAGAGAGATCAGCTGATGCATAAGCAGATCAAAAGAAGCCCTTTTGACTCTGACTGGCTTTCTTATCATTGATTTTTGCCAGCCAGACCCAAATCAAGTCGAAAAAAAGACGTTTTGGTCTGCTCCCTAATTCAAACAAACGACAACCGTTTTAATCTTCATACGGTGTGTGTTGCTCTGAGATCACAAGCGGATCTCAGGCAGTGTGCTGATCCTGAATGCGATCAACCGATACGTTCGCTATTCTTTTTTGCCGGATCTTTTCACCCCGCTGATTCCGGGCAAAAATAACACGGATCCAAATTTAAAGACGGATTTGCTCATCCAGCCAAAATTCGAAGCGGATAAGCCGTTTTTCAATCCGGTCTTACGATTTGACCAGATGCAAAATTGTTTCGAAAAAGCGAAACAGTTTGATGGATCCATTCATAGAGTTCAAAGTGAGCTCAATTCCTGAAAACAGATTGCTGAAGCCCTTTTCAACCCAGAAAGCTGCGCCAGCTCTTTTGTTGTGCCCAAATCGAAAATAACCGAAACTGCCTTCGAAAATTTCTTTGAAGAAGTCTTTTCGTGTGCCTTTTTGTTCGAACAGGCGCAGGAATAAAAATAGAAGCGAACAACAATCCGGTTGGTCGACTGCAGGGAAATCCTGCTTAGATTCCGGAGAACTATGAAAAACAGAAATGAATTTCTTCTGATTGTGGATGGCTCTTCCTTATTGGCAACCAGCTACTACGCCTCCCTGCCAAGAGCTCTTCGCAAAGAAAAGGATGAAGAAAAAAAGGAGCAGATGTACCCCCGCCTGCTCAAACGGGATAAACAGGGTCATTACTGCAATGCCCTGGAACTCTTCTTCCATACCTTATTTACCATCGTCACTTTCCAGCGGCCCAGTCATCTGGTGATCTGCTGGGACGCCGGCCGCAATACGTTTCGAAAAGAACTCTGGCCGGCCTATAAATCCAACCGTCAGGCGACTCCAACTCCTTTGCGCCAGCAGTTTGAAACCGCCTATGCACTTTGCGGACAGTTAGGGATCAGCCAGGTCCGTGATACCCGCTATGAAGCGGATGACTTTGCGGGAACGATCGCAACCCGGATGTGTGAATACATTCCGGTACGCATTCTGACCCGCGACAAGGACTATTTCCAGCTGATCAATGATGATATCCACATCTGGTATGGCATGGCTGACCTAAAGAAAGTGAAAGCATGGCGCAAAACCCATAACATGCCATCTTCTCTGCCAAGCCGGGTTGTGCTGGTCAATGAAGATGTCCTGTATAAAGAATTTGGCTACCACCCTAAAGCCGTGCCCATGATCAAATGTCTGTTCGGTGACCCGTCCGATAATATTCCTGGTGTTTCGGGCATGGGGGAAAACCGCTCGATCAAACTGGCGGAGCATTACCACTCCGTTGCCGAGCTCTATGATCCAATTGATGCCGTGCGCACCAAAGCGGACCGCCAGAAACTGGCCCGTTTATGGCGTACCTGGGGCATTACGATCTCTCCTTATTCCGTACTGACCCGCAAGGGAACGGATACCCGGCTCAATGCCCGTCAGATGGCTGAGATCTGTTATGAACTCGGAAAAATCCGGACGGATCTGGATCTGGAGGATTGTTTTGAGGGCGAATTCGGACCGGATTTGTTTCGCTGTGAGTTCGATCCGCAGACTATTTTTGATGTCCTTGAACCCTTTGAAATCGAACTGAAAATCGGCCGCAAGAAAAACGGAATTCCAGGCCGCCCTTTCAACACCCGTCAGACTTCAGGAAGACCGGGTGTAAAAAAACGGAATTCCACCCAGGCCACGTCTTTTAGAGAAGGAAAGAAGTCTTCCGCTACGAAATCGGCAAAATCTGTACAGACCACTCCAGCTGCAGGCCAGCCAAAAGGCAAAGCTGCAAAAGCGGCCATGGCTGCCGAAACCATGCCATCAGCTTCCAATGTAAAAGCTCCAAAGACCGGCAAACCAGTCAGACCGACACAAAAGTCCAGAAAAGGCTCGGCTCCATTGGCAGCTTCCAGAAAACAGAACCTGTCGGAAACCCAGATCAAGGACGATCTGCTGGTCAAAGAAAACCAGGTGGATGCAGGCCTGAACGTATCCAGCAATATGCCGGCTGCTCCAAAAACAACCTCATCTGCCAAGCAGAAAAGCCGAAAGGCAAAGGGCAGGAAAAATGCCAATCCGGCAAAGCTCAAAAACGCATCAGCTGCAGAGTCTTCTCCAAAGGAAAATGATTTTTCCTTACAGGCCCTCGAGCAGTTTGAAGCCAGTCAGCCCTTTGAAGTCGTGGTCGCCGGCTTTGACGATGGTCAGGAAGAAGAGTATGGTTTTGAGTCTTCCAGCCGTTCCTCTTTTGTCAACAATTCCCGCTCAAAATCAAAAGCAGGACGCAAGAAACCATCCCGTCCAGCACCTTTGAATGTGCAAAGTCATGGTCAGATGGAAAAACAAAACGCCAAAAAACGTCAGCCGCGCCCCCGACGCAATCAACGCCGCTACAAACCGAAAAAGCCGCAGAACCAGCAGACTTCGCCTCAGGCTTAACTCGTGATGGGCTTAACGTTGATTGCTGTTGAAAAAAAGTCAGGACATCAATCAGTCCATAAACCCAAACGAAAACAAGTCCCAGATTTCATGGAAGCTCATGAAATCTGGAACTTTTTTGCATAAGGAATAGGGATTAGAGGCCGACTTGCAGAGGACCTTCATTTTCAAAGTCATCGATTGCCTTGTTGGACGTAATATGAGAGTGTGGCCGATGATGGAAAGAGCGCAGATGGAACAGCAGCAGATAAGTCAGGCAGGTTCCATTGATGGCGCCGATCTCATCGAGGATGACATCGCGAAACTGACAGGCGCGATCGGCGACAAAGCTTTGGTGAATTTCATCAATTCCCGCAAAGAGCAGGGAAAAAAGAACTGCACCCAGGACCGCCTTACCGGATGAAAAGCCCAGGGCATCAAAAAACAGATACCATAGAACGCCCATGACCAGATAGATCGAGAAATGGGCAGCTTTGCGGATCAGAAACCGGATCTCGGGCAATGATTCAAGATGGAGCCAGTGGATCAGCTGATCGGACAGAGCCTGGGAATCAGAGCCGGTCTGGCTGGAAAAAAGCCAGATGGCACTGACAAGCAGAAACAAGAGAAGCAGGTAGAAAAGGGCCAGCGGCAGATTGACTTTTCTGTCGGTGGCAGCGCGGGAGGTTGGTGTTTTCATAATTAAAGTTTACCGAATTTTCAACATGGAAGGAATGTCATTTTGTGCACTCCTGACTTTCAAAACAGGTCTGTCTCTGTCACTTTAAAATAGTAGAAAGTCCCATGCTTACAGACCGAAGAAAAGGCCTTTCAATCTGGAGCCAAACCAATTCATGAGAATCGTCCATAGCCCTTTGGTCGAATCGTTGGGCGAAACGTGATAGAGTAGGCGCCATATCCGATAAAGCAGAGTAGGCGCCATATCCGATAAAGCCAGGCAGGCATGTCTTCGTGCATTCTATTGTTGCACCTTTTACAATGAGAAAAACGGACAGTCCAGAATTTCTGCCTGTTTTTGGGCAAA
>Belle_p2__coassemble_1931_pt1 | contig 18180 bp, 15 predicted proteins | sample Belle_p2__metabat2_high_PE_033 | metagenome-assembled genome bin Belle_p2
CTTTCAGCCTTTCAATGGTCAAATCCTAATCATGGTATGCATATTCTCTATATAATCTGTTCCATAAGGAGGGTATTTTTTATGTGTACCGGTCTTTTATACAAAAATGGAAATTATACTTATTTTGGACGGAACCTGGATTTGCAGTACAAACTCGCAAATGATGTAACCGTCTGCCCACGTAATTACGTTCTGAAATACCATCATCTGGAGGATATGCCTCATCATTCCGCCATTGTCGGCATGGCAATCACTGGATATGGATATCCTTTATTCTTTGAAGGTGTCAATGAATACGGAGTTGGCGCAGCCAGCCTGAACTTCCCTGGATACGGAAAATACAATCCAGAGCTGGAAGAAGGAAAGAAGAATGTCACATCCTTCGAACTGATCCCTTATCTGCTGTGCACCTGCAAAAACCTCGACGATGCGAAAAAAGAACTCTCAGAAATCAACCTGGTTGCTGATGACTTCAACGAGAAAGTTGCTTCTGTCCCACTGCACTGGATCGTTGCCGATAAAAACGGAAGCGTCATTGTAGAAAGAACCGCAACTGGACTTCATGTTTACGACAACCCACTCAACGTTCTTGCCAATGCACCAGAATATCCAACACAGGCCGTAAACTTTGCCAACTATCTGAACCTGACTTCTAACTATCCAGAAAACCGCGTTGCTCCACAGCTCAACGTTCCAATTTACAGCTCTGGAATGGGCACTGATGGCCTGCCAGGCGGCCTGGATTCCATGTCCCGCTTCAGCCGTATTGCCTTCATGGCCAATAACTCCAAAGCAGAAGAAACAGACGAAGCAACCTTAACTCAGTTCTTCCATATCATGCAGACTGTCCAGCAGATCAATGGGGCAAACTGCGAAAAAGAAGGACTGTATGAAATCACCAACTACACCGCTGGTGCCAACCTGGATACCATGGATTTCTACTGGACAAGCTATAACAACCAGCAGATCCAGGGCCTTCATACCAAAGGTCTTGACCTCGATCAGTCTGAGCTCATCATTTACCCAGTAGGTAATGAGCAGTCTGTAAAATGGATTGGCTAATTGGCTAAACTCCAATATCCAACCCTGCCTGCAGATCCCTGCCTGATATTGATTTAAATTCAGGTTCGTCTCATCCACAGAGTTTCACCCAATGAATTTCTGCGGATAAATCTATAAAAATACGATTCACTCAAAAGCATTAACGAACCCCCGCTTTTGAAACCCAAACAGGACGCGACTCTCTGCCTGAGACATGGTTATGAACCACGGCAGAGGATCTCGTCCTGTTTTTTTAGGTAGAACAGTATTCGGCAGCCAGGTTTTGATCCGATTGAATCCCTGCCCGACTTTCTTTTTGAGGATCACAGTCCCTGGTCGTTTTTTGGCTGACCGAGGATAAAGCTTTTCAGACGCAGTTTGGTCCGGGCGATCTTCTGCATCCAGGAGGAGCAATATAACACCCCCGTTAACAAAACCCCGCACGTCAAGCCAAGCATCATCGAGGCAATCGATTCCCATGGTTCGGCATTGGTCAGCCGCATACTTTCAAGAATGGCATAACCAATCAAGGTGATAAAGGCGGCCGCGAACAGCCACATCATGCGGCGAGAACGTTTCTGTTCCATCAGGGTACTGTAATCGGCGACTTTGCGAATGGTCTGGTTGTCTGTCATGTCTTCTTCCTTCTTTCTTCCGTCCAGAATTTCATCCATGCTGATGTTGTAGAGTTCACTTAAAACAAGAAGCAGGGAAAGGTCGGGCAGCGTTGTGCCGTTTTCCCAGCGCGAAACACTGCGGTTGGAAACACCAAGCTGATCAGCCAGTTCCATCTGCGTCCAGCCCTTTTCCTTGCGCAGGCTTCTGAGAAACTCCCCAATTTTTATTTGATCCAAAATCAATCTCCTTTGATCGCTTTGGCGATCTGTTTTCTGGTTGTTTGATGGCTGTAGTCTGAACGATTTCTGGCTGAAAAAGAAGGTCATCCCCTGAGAACTGACCTTCCAACAAGTCCAGTCCCTTTAAAAAGGCCAAATGACAACCAATGACCACTCTGATCCGGATGATAAAGTATCCATAATTGAAAATAGACCGAAGACCATGTGCCAGAAGAAATCCAGAAGGGAACCGGAATCTGAAAATCCTATCGTCTGGAAGACAGACAGAAAACCAGTCACAAGCCGAAACAAATGTGGCAAATGAAAAACAGCCCCGGACTGTAAATGCCCGAGGCTGAGAAGTTTAAGATTGTGGATTTGTTACTGGTTGTCGTATTCCTCAAAAGGAAGATCAAAATCCGGTGTATCGACTGGGAAAGATGGCAGCTCTGGCTCCTGAGGATCAACCGGTGTCATATCTTCGCCTGGAATATAGCCTGGATCTGTATACCCCGGATCCGTATATCCTGGATCGGTGTAGGACGGGTACTGGTAACCTGGGTCGGTATATCCCGGATCTGTGTAGCCAGGATCGGTATAGCTTGGATACGAGTAGTCAGAATCGCTGTCGGTCTGATTCTGAGAGTGATCGGTACCAGTTGTCTGGTTGGTATTGTGATGAACGTTTGGTTCGCTTGATGGATTATTCACATCAATTTCCTTGCCTTCGATCACATCCTGAATCAGACTGCTGGCCTGTTCAACCTGCGCCTGGTTATCAATGACAACAGAGGCAACCGCATTGAGTGATGGGCAATACAACATATCGGAATCGCCACTCACGGTAAAGCTTTGAATGTTCCAGCTTGGAAAGCCTGCAAGTTCCAGACCAATCAGCTCTTTAATCTGCTTGGTTGGCATATTGGTTGAGAAAGCCGTAGACAGCGCCCGGATAAAGTTTGGATAGTTTACAACCATTGCCGGGGACAACATTTTATTGAGCAGGGCTTTTAAAACAAGCTGCTGGTTGATGATGCGCTGGTTATCACCGGTCAGATAGGCATGTCGTTCACGGGCAAACGCAAGAGCACGCTCGCCTTCGAGGTGGTTGGTTCCAGCATGAACCCCTTCCGTACCATTGGCATAGAAGGTTTCAACTTCCAGACCTGGTTCGACTTCTACATCGATACCGCCGATCGCATCCACGATATTGATCAGAGAAGAGAAGTTCACCTGAACGGTGTAGTTGATTTCTACGCCAAGGAAATCTTCAAGGGTGGATTCGGTGGTTCCAACGCCATAGAAACCGGTATGGGTGAGTTTATCCTGCTGACCACTGATGTTGTAGCAGGCGTTAATATTCTTTTTGCAGGAGAATGGGATATAAGAGTCACGCGGCAGGGAGACCATCAGAACCTGATGGGTCACTGGATTGGCGGTGACAAGCATATTCACATCCGAGCGGGTAGCTGAGTTGATGTTTCCATAGCTGTCGGCACCCGAAATCAGAATCGTAAATGGATCTTTGGTGATATCGGCAACTTCATCGGCCGGGTTGCGCATTTCTTCAGGAATGGGTTCGTAATAGATATATTGATCAACGTTATTGGTGAAGGTGGTTAATGCGTTGTATTTGTTAAAGTCATTCGCGTTTTCGAGCAGCTCATCGTGGAACTGTTCGGGCAGGATGATCGCATCGACTTCATCGGCGTATAAAGCGTCGACTAACGAGAAGGAGCTTGGATATTCACGGGTTTCAAAGGTTGCCCCGGCATTGTGGAGCTGATTGATGGCCCCGGTGGTTCCTTTTTCATCGGCAGACATCATCACGCCGACAATTTTGCCATTCAGATCACCTGGGTTGGCAATATTGGATCCATGCATCGCATAGGTCGTTACGGTCATCGCCATCTGGCCAAGGACATCCGCAGAGTTGAGCACCTGGGTATCTCCAGAATTGGAGTCTGAAGTCGGGTTGGTGACAACCAGGCTGAACAGGTCATTGGTTTTGTCGATGTAGTAGCCGCCATACAGGCAGATCATGCTGAAAGCACCCGAAAGGACGAAAACCAGAATTTTGGTCCAGACATGGTAGAATCGCTTGATCAGCAGGCACGCAAACAGAACGCCAATGACCGCAAGGACACCGCCCGCAATCATTAACTGGGTTGATGTGAAAATGCCAATCTGCAAGGCTTCATAAAGGATGTAGCCAATTGATCCCAGTAACAGAATCAGAAATACCCAACAAAAGAACGTAAGGGTTTTTGGCTGACGTGATTTCTTCGCTTTTCGCATAGGCACCTCCAGAATTGCGTTTTTTCGCTTTTACTATAGTAACATAGCGAAAAAGGATTTTCTTTCACCCTTGGATTGCACCAATTGTGAACAAAAATTTGTCAAATCAGGCCTGCAGCTTTTTCATTTTATATCCCTGTCCCCAATGAAAACTGGAATTTATTCCTTTAAATATCAGGAAAATGGGCTGAAGACATACAAAAAGTACCGAAATGAGGCGGCTTTTGGGCTCATCCTCCACTTTCCATGTTTTAAAATTTCTTTTTCCTTTGAACTTTTAAATTCGCTTAAAAAATGAAAAATGAGCAGTCATCCAACAAAACTGAAAGGCAAAAACACATCACATCACAAAGAATTTCATAAAAAAGCGCTGGATTTTTCCGGCGTTCTTTTGGAATTCTGTACGCTTTTGAAGCAATTTCGCAAAAAACAAAATCTTGTGCGCCAGTTTTGCAAGGAAATTCAGACTTCACAGATCTCAGAAAATGCCTGATGTGAGCCTGCTTTTCCATGATGGTGTGAGCTTTTATCGGTGGTTTTGTTTAAATTCTTCGGTTTCAAAACTCTGGCAGGCTTTGACCGCTTTCTTCCAGTCGTGATAACGCTCCTGCATTTCTTTTTCCGGACGAACCGGGGTAAAGACATGCTCGACTTCATTGCGCAGATCCTCGATGTTCCAGAAGCCAACCGCAAGACCGGCCAGATACGCTGCACCCATCGCGGTCAGTTCGGTCATCTTAAAGCGCATGACATCAATCTGGCAAAGATCGGCCTGGAACTGAAGCAGGAAATCGTTAGCGGCAGCCCCGCCATCCACTTTCAGGACACTGAGTGGAATTTCAGAGTCGATGATCATTGCCTGCAGGACATCATTGGCCTGGAACGCCATGCTCTCTAAAGCCGCGCGGACAATCTGTTCTTTACCAGAACCAAAGGTCAGACCGACAATCGAAGCCTTGGCCTGGGGATCCCAATAGGGGGCACCTAGTCCGACAAAGGCAGGCACGATAAACACCCCGCCGGTTGTTCCGGCTTTAATGGCCATATCGGAAGTTTCACTGACACTGTCAATTAAGCGCATCGTATCGCGCAGCCATTTCATGATTGAACCCGAAACAAAGATTGATCCTTCCAGCGCATAGGTCACTTCATCGCCAATCTGCCAGGCAATCGTGGATAACAGGCCCTGACTGGAGCGGATGATTTCGGATCCGGTATTCATCAATAAGAATCCGCCGGTGCCATACGTGTTTTTGGCCATGCCCGGTTCCAGACATAACTGACCAAATAAGGCGGCCTGCTGGTCACCAACAACAGAAGCAATTGGCACTTCGGCCCCAAAGAAGGCGTAGGAAGCCGTTGTTCCATAGACCGCCGAAGTCGGAACAATTTCAGGCAGGATGGAAGCCGGAATGTGAAGCAGATCGAGCAGTTTCTGATCCCAGCTGACCGTTTCAATGTTACAAAGCATCGTTCGCGAAGCGTTGGAGGCATCTGTAATATGGCATTTACCACCCGTCAGTTTCCACACCAGCCAGGAATCCATGTTGCCAAACAACAGATCCCCGCGTTCGGCTTTCTGTCTGGCCATTGGAACATTATCGAGAATCCAGGCAATTTTGGATGCGGAGAAGTAGGGGTCAATGCGCAGACCTGTTTTTCGCCGGATGATTTCTTCAAATCCTTCCTTTTTCCAGCGTTCGCACAGGCCGACAGTCTGACGGGATTGCCAGACGATGGCTTTATAGATCGGCAGACCGGTGCGTTTATCCCATAAAACAGTCGTTTCACGCTGGTTGGAAATCCCGATGGCTTTGACCTGCTCGGGATCAATGCCAGACTGGTTGAGCACATCCGCAATCACGGCTTCAGTGTCCAGCCAGATTTCAGTGGCATCCTGTTCTACCCAGCCGGGAGCCGGATAGTCGACATGCCCTTCACGCTGGGAGAGGGCAACAATTTTCTGATCATGATCAAATAGGATGGCGCGCGTGGAAGTTGTTCCATGGTCGATCGCCAGAATGTATGAAGGTGTTGTCATAGTATTTCCTTTTTCAGCTTTGCTGCAGGGGGAGGCTTCAGGTCTTTGATTTGGTTTTCAGTCTTTTCAAGTCTGGATTCAATCTGATTTCTATTCCTTATATTTAATGAAGGATCATAATAGAAAGTACTGAACCCAGAGGGGGAAATACGAAGATGGGCTTCTCTTTCAGACCATGAAAACTGCCCTGTCCACTCAACAGCTGCTTTTCTTCTTTGCCTGCATTATCCCATGATCTGAGGCAATGAAGATAGCGGATTTCAAGTTTCCAAAAAGAAAAGACAGATCCGGTTTTTCAGTACTGGATCTTAGGACACGGGCATCGGCAGGTGAAATGGGGAATTGTCATCGTGGATGAGAAGACAAGAGAATCAGGATAAGAAATAGTTCGGCATCTATAAGCATCTGACTAGAATCATAAAGGTATGAAAGTTGAAAAAATCAGGTACCATTAACAAAGAGTGATCTTTTTGAGCGCTCGAAAAGATCTCGCAAAGCATATTTGTATACTGAAGACAGTTATCCAAATCTGCAGTAAGGAGATATCCATGTCCGATCATCCATCTTCTCAACCTGATTCCACCCCGGAAAAAGCCGGATCCTCTGCTTCTTCAACAGCGTCCGCAAAGTCTTCTTCATCGGTCATTGAAGGCGTCAATACGGAACAGAAAAACCAGGGTGCAAGAGTGCGCCGCCGCAATCAGATCGTCTCGGTAATTTTTGCGGTTCTGTTTATCGCGGTGTTCTACTATCTGTTAAAAAACGGTAAGCTGGCCGATACCAATCACATTAAAGCCATGATCCAGAAAGCCGGTCCGTTTGGTCCGATTCTGTTTATTCTGATCAGTGTCTTTTCATCCTATATTCCAATTGTCCCGATGGGGTCCATGGGATCGATTGGCATTGTGCTCTTTGGCACCGTGCCCGCGTTTTTTTACAACACCATTACCTCGATCTGCAACTGTCTGATCGCGTACTGGCTGGCCAAACGCTATGGCAAACGGATTATCCTCTGGTTTGCGAGCCCTGAAACCGTCGATAAGTATGAAAAAAGACTTCAGAACTCCGGCCATTTTGCGATGATCTTTACCATCTTCATGTTCCTGCCCGTTTCGCCGGATATCGTGCTGTGTATGATTGCAGCGTTGAGCGGAATGTCCTTTAAGAAATTCCTGCTCATTATTTTGTGCAGCCGACCGGTTTCGTCATTCTGCTATTCAATGGGTCTGCTCAAAATCGTAGAATGGCTGCTGCATCTGTTCCATCTGCGTTAGGGATCGATCATCGAATCATTCCCTGCAGTCTTACCAATCAAATGAAAATGGCCCGCCATCTTATGGCGGGCCGCACTTGTATTTGTGTTTATGTTTATGAAGATCGGAAATTCCTGGACGGAAAAGCTGAATTCGAACAGCGTCAGAGGACTCAGGCAGAATCGGACAGACTGACTTCACTGTCCGGAATGTCCGGGTTTAAAACATTATGAATGAGCTGGACATAAAACATGTTGCCATAGTCATAGCGCCAGCCGCCATTGGATTCAATGGCCACGGGATTGGGGTACGTCACGATACGGCCATCGGAATGAATGCGGGAAAACTCTTCAGCTAATGCGGCTGTATGCTTCCCGCCGTTTTCCGCCACAAAATCCAGATAGCCGCTGCCATAGTTATAAGCCTGGAAAACGGCATCCTGATCGAGACCAAGCTGGTCCGCTTTTTCAAGCAGATCTTTATAGTAGGAAACGCCCTGGTCAATCGACTCATCGACTGACAGGGAGTTGGGCGGCAGCCCTAAAGACTCGCTGGACTGAAAGACATCTTCGCTCTGGCCATTGGATTCGACTTTGACAATGGCCTGCAGTTCGGGCAAATGTTCGGCAATGCCTTCCTGGCGGGCGGCCTCTTCAATTCGATACGCCAGTTCCTCTGAGGAAAGACCATGGGAAGTTCCATTGAGGGTCCCTCTGTTTTCGATATAGATCGTCAGCCACGATCCCGCAATGATCAGGCACAGAAACAAAAGCCAGAAGGATTTGGAGGATTTATGAAGCGGCTCATGAAGAAGATCAGAACGACCGGCGTCTGGTTTTGGCAGATTGGGCGGATGTTTCGTTTTCGTTTTGAATAATTTGGCCATTTCAATCCTCCTTTCTGACGGAAAGCGGGCGGTTTAAGAATATGAAAGAGAAGCTGGAAGAACCCATTGGAAAAAGACAGGATTCCAATTGGATACTATTGTAGGAGAAAAAACTTGAAAAAAGATGAAAAATACCAGAATAACAGTTTTGACAGGTACAGACTCATCTGGATCAGGATAAAATCCTCAAGACTGAATAAGGTTCTTATTCTACGCCGATCCGCACGGAAACTGAAGAAAAGATCTGCCCTGTCGGATAGGATCTGACAGAAACGGTCTTTATAGAAAACGCTTTCTGAAATGGGGCCGGAGCTTTGGAAGTTTCCATCCAAAAAGAATCGGTCTTTCATCCTTTAGGTGTCGGGATTTTGTGCCTGTTGGATATTTGGGAGCCAAAATGTGTGAAAAACAGGGTGGATGTTACAATGAAAACAAACTGAAGGGAATATTTATATGGGATCAATGAATCGTAAAACAGCCGGCTGGCTGACTGTTTTGTTTTTAGGCGGGGCTGCAGCCTTTTCGTTTGCGGCCATGTTTCGAGGAGATTTAAAAGCACTGATTGGATCCGTGATCTGTCTGCTTCTTGGTTTTCTGACCTTGAAACAGTATCTTTCTTCGCAATCCCTGTCCTGATCAGAATGGAGAAACTCAATGCAGATTTTTAAACGATATAAAACACTGTGGATGATGGGCATCATTATTGTTCTGGCCATTCTGTTCATCACCAACTTCAACTATGTAGTCGATGGGATCCGGTTTTTACTGAATTCTTTCAGCTCGCTAGCGGCCGGGGCCGCACTGGCCTTTGTCCTCAATCTGATCATGGATCCGGTTGAAAAAAGACTTCGTGAGAGCACAAAGCCGTTTTTAAGAAAAAATGCCCGCACCCTGGCCATTACGGCTTCCTTTCTCGTGGCGTTAGGTTTGATTGTGCTCATTCTTTCGATTGTCATTCCAAACATGATCAACGCGCTGCGAATGCTGACCAATGAAGCGCCGACGTACTTCAAGGAACTTGGAGACCTGTTCAAAAAGCTCTTTGACAAGTATCCGCAGGCGGCTCAATACTTTGCCAATGTGAAATTTGACTGGGGTGCAACCCTCGATTCGATCGTGCACTTTATTACCAAAGGCTCTACCTCTGGCAATATGATGGACAGCACCTTCAATTTGGTGACCACTGCGGTGGGCAGTTTTGTCAATTTATTTGTCATGATCGTCTTTGCCTCTTACGTGCTTTCGGAAAAAGAACGTTTTGTCAAAGCGTACTACCAGCTGACAGATTTATTCATGGCTCCAGAGCGCCGCGTTCATCTGACCAGAAACCTGCGCATCATCAATCAGTCCTTCAAGTCCTTTATTTTAGGGGAAATCATTGAAGCCTGCATTCTTTCGACGATGTGTATTATCGGGATGCTTATTTTGCAGCTGCCGTATGCGACCATGATCGGCATTCTGGTTGGTGTCATCAACATGATTCCAATGATTGGTGCCTTTATTGGCGGCGGTATTGGCGCGTTTATTATCTTTACCATTTCACCGACCAAGTGCCTGATCTTCCTGGTGTTCTTATGTGTCATCCAGCAGATCGAGTCCAATATCTTCTTTCCACGCGTCATTGGAAACAAGGTTGGTCTGCCTGGCATTTATGTCATGATCACCATCGTTGTCGGCGGTACCATGTTCGGAGTCCTGGGCATGATTCTGGGTGTTCCTCTGATGGCTTCGCTTTACAAGATTATGAAAGACTATCTTGCTGAGGTCAAAGCCCTGCATGCCAAACGGGCCGAAGAAGCCGCAGCGGCAGCGCAGGTTCATCCGGATGGAACAGTTGCAGTAGAATCCAGTCAGCCGGGAACGGCAGAGGCTTTACGTGAGGCCAGAGAGGTGCGGGATGAAACCGAAAAACTGCTCCACTTTGGTGTTGATGATTCTGACTCTGATTCTTCAACGTCCGATCATAAGTGAGAAAACCACAGACCGGGTTCCGTTTGGAAAAATGAAAATGGAACTTGTCCAGTCTGGAAAAGAAACCCAGCTGACCATAAAAATTAACTCAGCTTCTGTTTGGAGGCTGAGTTCTTTTTGTCTAACTGGACTGCAAAAAGTGCCATGGACAAAAGGGATTGGTAAACAATCCGAATCAAACACAGCTGAGCAATCCGAATGCGAGTTTGGCCTCGAATCGGTAGACTCATAGTAGAATGATTATCAAGAAAGAGGTGTTCGCTATGTCTATTCGTCATGTTGAATCCGTTGATATGTTTAAAGAGATCGTTAACTCTCACCCAGAAGTCCTGATCGATTTCTTCGCTACTTGGTGCGGTCCTTGCAAGATGTTACATCCAGTACTGGAAACTGTATCTGAAAAACTCGAAGGTAAAGTTGTTGTTGCACAGGTTGATATCGACCAGCATCAGGACCTTGCCGGTGCATTTAATGTACAGTCCGTTCCAACTCTGATCTTCTTCAAAGATGGAAAACCAGTCCTGGCAACTGCCGGTTACATGGATGAAGCCGGTCTGACACGTTTTATTAACGCTGCCGAAGCGAAATAAGTACAGACAGTCTGATTCTCATTCAACGAATCTGCCATTATCCTTTTTGGATGATGGCTTTTTTATGTTCTGTAAAGTGAAATACATCATCGTGAAATAAAGCAATTCTAAAGAAAGCGCTTCAAAATCAGCGAACTCAAGTATAATGGGAATAAATAAGATCCACGGATGGTTTCACAATCCGTATCAGGAGGAAATATGAGCTTTAAAACTGATCAACGTCATGAAGACTTCCGCCAGAAAGTCCGTGACCTCGCCGAAACAAACATTCCAGCTATTGCGATGGACCTTGACGAAAATAATAAGTTCCCACATGACTTCGTCGAAAAAATGAAAGAAGCCGGTCTGATGGGCCTGCCTTACGAAACCAAATATGGCGGCGCAGGAGACGATGTGCTCTCCTATGCGATCGCTGTCGAAGAACTGTCCCGTGTGGATGGCGGTATTGGTGTTATCCTGTCCGCTCACACTTCTTTAGGTACCTATCCAATCGCCGCTTTCGGTACCGAAGAACAGAAAGAAAAATACCTCAAACCATTAGCTTCCGGTGAAAAACTGGGTGCCTTCGGTCTGACTGAAGAAAACGCCGGATCCGATGCCGGTGAAACCGAAACAACCGCTGTCCTTGAAGGAGATCATTACATCCTCAATGGTAAGAAAATCTTCATTACCAACGCACCGATTGCGGACACTTACGTTGTCTTTGCGGTTACCACTCCAGGTAAAGGAACCCGTGGCATTTCCGCTTTCATCGTTGAAAAAGGATGGGAAGGCTTCACCTTCTCCGATCACTACAACAAGATGGGTATCCGCTCCTCTTCAACGGCTGAACTGCGCTTCAAAAATGTAAAAGTTCCAAAAGAAAACCTGCTCGGTCTGGAAGGCCAGGGCTTCAAGATTGCCATGGCCACCCTTGATGGTGGTCGTATCGGTATTGCCGCTCAGGCTTTAGGTATCGCTCAGGGTGCTTATGAAGACGCTCTTGCCTATGCTAAAGAACGTATCCAGTTCGGTGCTCCAATTGCGGTGAACCAGGGTGTTTCCTTCAAGTTAGCCATGATGGCAACCAAACTTGAAGCTGCCCGTCTGCTCGTCTATAAAGCAGCGGAAATGAAAGAAAACCACGAACCATACTCCATGAATGCAGCCATGGCCAAACTGTATGCTTCCGATATCGCTCTGGAAGTCTGCAATGATGCTCTGCAGATCTTTGGCGGCAGCGGCTACCTCAAAGGGATGGGCGTTGAAAGACGGTATCGCGATGCCAAGATTACAACCATCTACGAAGGCACCAATGAAATTCAGCAGGTTGTTATCGCCTCGAACATTCTTGGCAAAATCAAAAAACAGGCCAAGAAAGAAGCTGAAGCAGCAGTGGCCAAAGACGCTGGCGGCCGCAAACAGCAGATGATTGACGAACTGAATCTGAAAGATTCCGTCAAGAAACTCGCCGCCATCCTCAAAAATGACTATGATTTCTCTGCTTCTGAAGATCCAGATACTCCAATCCGTTCCGCTAAGAAGATTCTTGGCATCGGCCAGGGCGTAGAAACCAAAGAAAATGCCGACAAAGCCATCCAGGCTGGTAAAGACATGGGCCTTGTCATCGGCGGCAGCCGTCCGGCAGCTGAAGTACACCACTTCATCGGTATGGACCGCTTCATTGGAATGTCCGGTCAGAAAGCGGACAATGCAGATCTTTACATCGCAGCTGGTATTTCCGGATCCAAACCACACCTCAAAGGCATGGAAAAGGTAAAAACAGTTGTAGCCATCAACAACGATCCAAATGCCCCAATCTTCAAAAACGCAGATTATGGCATCGTTGGCGATCTGAACGAAGTTCTGCCATTACTGGTTGAAGAACTTGGCTCACCAAAAGAAGAAGTCAGAGATCTTGGCGGCCTCTATCAGTGCACTCTTTGCGGCTATATCTATGATCCAGCTGTAGGCGATCCAGAAAGCGGTGTTGCCCCTGGTACTCCATTTGCGGATCTTCCAGAAGACTGGAGCTGCCCATACTGCGGTGCTTCCAAAGAGGATTTCGAACCGTATAACGGTTAATCCAGCAGCCATTCAAGCTGAACAGTTTCCTTTCGATTCTGTTCAGCTTTTTTGATATCCGCAACTGGCTTTAGCTTACCGTTCAGAGTGCTGTTCCAGGAATGTCTTCCAAGGGCTTTATGGCTTTCTTTTGGGGATTTTGTTTGATGCCGACTATACTGAAAGTATCAATCTTTACCGAAATTCCAGAAAACTCCATCAGGATCCTGGATCCTTAGAAAGGCTTGTATGGAAAAACAATTTGACAAGATTCTGGAAGCCCAGAAGCAGTTTTTTGCGACCGGGCTGACCCATGATGTAAACTTCCGTAAAAATTCGCTCAAACTGCTGAAAGGAGCGATGCTTTTACACGAACAGGAAATTCTCGATGCCCTGCATACGGACCTTGGCAAAAGCCCGACTGAGGGCTATATGTCTGAATTCGGTCTGACGCTTTCGGCCATTGACTGGCAGATCCGTCATCTTGATCACAATGCAGCGCCTCATTACCATTACACTCCGCTTCATGAATTTCCGGGAATCTCCAAAACGATCAATATCCCCTATGGAAATGTACTGATCATGGCCCCCTGGAACTATCCGTTTTTACTGGCCATGGTGCCTTTAGTCGAAGCCCTGGCCGCCGGCAATACCGCAATCGTAAAAACAGGTCACGCGGCCGTGGCCACTTCCAAAGCCATTGAAAATCTGCTCACTTCGACCTTTGATCCCGAATATGTGGCCGCTTCAATCGGCGGCCGGGATGAGATCAGTGCTTTGCTGGATCTGAAGTTTGACTACGTCTTCTTTACCGGCGGCAAAAAACTGGGTTCTCTGGTTTATGCATCAGCAAGTAAGCACATGACCCCTGTAACCCTGGAACTTGGTGGCAAATCCCCGGCGATTGTCGATGAAACGGCCAACCTGGCCCTTGCTGCCCGACGGATTGTCTTTGGCAAATTCCTCAATGCCGGCCAGACCTGTGTAGCCCCGGATTATGTGGTTGTGCACGAATCGGTTAAGGAACCTTTCCTTGCGGCTTTAACCAATGAAATCCGCAAGCAGTATCCAAACCCGGAAGATATCGGCAAAATCATCAATGAATCTCACTATGAGCATTTAATCTCGCTGGTTGATCCATCCAAAGTCATCGTCGGCGGCAGTGCTTCGGGACCAACTTTACAAATTGAAGCCACTGTCATGGACAACGTAGACTGGGACGATCCGATTATGCAGGAAGAAATCTTCGGCCCAATCCTGCCGATTCTGACGTACAAAAACTTCAAACCACTCATGCGCAAGATTGCCTCGCTGCCAACTCCGCTGGCTTTCTATCTGTTCAGCCGCAATAAGCTCCATCAGCAGTACGTGGAACGCATTCAGCCGTATGGCGGCGGCTGCATCAATGACACCGTGATCCATCTAACTTCCGACAATCTGCCATTTGGCGGTATGGGTGCCAGCGGAATCGGCCATTATCATGGCAAATATGGCTTTGATACATTCTCGCATAATAAAGCCATCATCCAGAAAGGCACTCTGGATATTCCAATGCGCTACAACGACCGCAAGCCATGGATGGCTGATCTGATCCGGCTGGTTCTCCATTAGCGAAAAACAACAGTAAAAGACTGGAAGCGGCAGCCAGAAGACAGTCGTTCAGACAGTCATTCAAGCCCACTAAAACTGGGAAAACATACGCAAACCACCCGCCTGAAAGGGAAGAATTCCCCACGAGGCGGGTGGTTTTTTCACTCTTCTGAAGTTAGTCCCTCCATTCAGATGGTCATCAAAGCCAAAAAAGGGTCCGTGATTCTTTATACTCAAGGAAGTAGAGGAGTGATCATTATGATTAAACAGGTTACAAGCAATGAAGATTTCGATGACATCATTAATTCCAATCCAGCCGTACTGATGGAGTTCTATGCCAGCTGGTGCCCCCACTGCAAAGCATTCTATCCAGTTCTCGAAAAAGCCAGTGAAAAACTGAACCAGGAAGGAATCGTCGTTGCTCAGACTGAAATCGATACGTTTGAAGATCTCGCCAACGAATACGATATCCAGTCCATCCCGACTCTGACTTTCTTTAAAAATGGCTCGCTGGTTGCAGAAAGTGCCGGCGGACGCGATGAGGCTGCTGTTTTTGACTTCGTCAATACAGCCAAAAACGAAGAATAACCACAAGAAACGGACTGCAAAATCCGCTTTATATACAATTGATTCCACGTGTATCTAATTGAATAAGAATAGAAGGACTGCTCAGACAGTCTTTTCTTTTTGAAAAATTCAAGCAAAGACCAATCCGGGAAGCCGAGCAGGGAAAACAGATGAGCCTGGAGAGCAGCTGTCCAAGACCACCATCCGCCCATGAAAAAAGCAGCCACACAGGCTGCACGTATGGGTAAGACAAACTCAGTTTGCCAAAGCCAGTTTGTTCTCAGAAATTGTCCGGAGCTTTGTCCAGGATTTCTTTGGTCAGATCATAAGGATCGCCATACATCGTAAACGAAAGAGGAAGCGACAGATCGAATTTCTTTTCTTTGACAAACTTTCGCTGGGCATCAATTCTCGAAAGATCCGCGTGGGCAGTTTCCGCTCTCATCACCGGGATTCTCGCATCCAGAAACGCATTCAGATACGTGGCCTCATTTCCACCTTCGGCTGGTGTTTTTGCCTTTTCTTTGGCTGCGTTGCGAATAGCTCCAAAACTTAAAGTATCATCACCATTTCCATGAACAACCAGCGCATCGTAGTAGATATACTGACCAAGCGGAGAGAGTCCATCTTCACAGGCTGCCTGGATAGCCGGGTCCATATATTCTTCATTGATAACATCGTTTTGCGCCTGAATCATGGCTGGCTTTTGGGCGGCTTCTTTCCAGGCTTTGCAGAACGGCTCGCCAAGACCTTCATGAGATTCAGTTCCGTTGACTTTTTTCAGAGCTGGAATATAAGAAGCCAGGGCATTGCCCGGGGAAAGTTTGGTATAAAGCTCAATGACTTCAAGCAGATCGCCAGTCCCGGAGGTAAACCCGATAATGCCTGCCGCATATCCACGGCCATCCTCAATATCCTGGATATAGCCGTACTCGCTCCAATAGTTTAACGTTGAATTTTCAGCGGCAGAAACAAGTGCATAGACTGTCTTGCGAAGAAGACCTTTCGAGATGTTCTCGTTGGCAGAGAAAGCCTTGTTATCCTGGATCTCATTTTCAGACGTGGTTTTTGTCGCTTCATCTTCAGATTCGTTTTTTGTGTCTGTTGCTTGGGTCTGCGATGAGATTTCTGTTTCTGTTGTGTCGCCTTCAGATTGTGTTTTGTTTTCTTGTGCACATCCCCAGATGCCGGCTCCCATCCAGGCACAAAGAAGCATCGTAAGAACTTTTCCGGATCGCATGGAATCACCCTTTCCTGACAGAACTGTCTTTGGATTTATCTTCAGAAAATTCGAGCCGCTTTACAAATCGAAAGCTTAAGTGAGAGTCTTGACTCAATCAGAGTTGTGAGCAGTTTTTTTGTCAGGCGCGCAAGTCTGCAGGGATGTCTGTCAGACTGTCAGTCTATTGAAAAAGCCGCAAAAACGCCTTAAAAAAAGGAGAAGTGATTGTCGGACAATCATTTCTCCGTTGGCAGGCCGTGGTGAACACATCGCTGCATCAGTTCTGCAATGTGGTCAACAGAATCTTGGCAGCCCCCTTTGAGCCATTCCTGGAGAATGGCAACCATTCCCCGAATATAAAAGGCCATGAGATAGGGACGATCTTGTTTGGGAACGTGGAAACGTTCGAGAACAGAGGTAAAGACCGGCTCAAATAACTGAGTGCCGAAGGTTTCTTCGAGATTCATGACACTCGTATTTTCCAGAGCGGTTTTGAGCAGTCTCTGGTTTTCCTTGAGATAGTTCAAAAAAGGAATGAGGTACTCTGGTGTAATCAGAAACAGATCATGGATTGGTCCGGTCTGCAGACGGGTGGTGGTCAACGGTTCAAGTTCAGCAATCTGTTCTTTCATATGGGTGAGAAAATGATCCTGCATGTACTGGACGGTTTCGTTGAGCAAGTCGTTGAGTGTTTCGTAGTGAAGATAGAATGTAGAACGATTGACACCGGCTTTTTCACAGACTTCTTTGATGGTAATTGTTGAGAAATCTTTTCTGGCCAGAATGGAAAGAAGCGCTTCATCCATACGGAGTGCGGTGTTGGCATATTTACTTTGTGAACGGTTCAAAAGATCTCCTTTGTCTGGGGTGATCCCTGGTCAGAGAAAAAGGCAGACCAGGTCCACTGACTCTGGCTGGTTTTCATTTTTCAAAATTTTACCCTATGAACAGTGTTGCCACAACATCAAAAACGGATAAAGTCCTGCTATAGATTTTGCGTGACTTTATCCGTTATAAAACTGTATATAAAACTGCAGTATGACTTCGTTCAGAGTTTGACCGTGATTTGAAATCGAGGCGCTTACCCATTTGATCCTCTCATGGACAGACTCTGGTCGGTTTTCTTCAGGTCCTTTTTTAGACCATCTCTTTTTTATACAGGTAACAATTTAAGATGATACTGATCAAACCAATGAGACCAGCCAGAATTCCCAGAAACAGGACAAAATTGGATCCGTTTGCGATGGCGTTCATCGACAGAAGCACACCAATAACGATCACCATGACACCGGCAATCCCGAGCAGGCAGGCGCGGATGACTGCAGGAAGGTCCTGAGGATCGACTTTGGCAGGTCTGTATGGGTTATGTGGAGCGTATTTGTGGGCATGATTTGCATAAGTTTTATTTGTATTCATTGTTTTTTCCTCCTTCAATGTATTGGAATGATGGAAGTATATCGGCCATCTCCTTTCAACAGAACAACACGAAGAACGGTTTGTGTTGCATTCAAAAATTTTTTTCTCCCAACAAAAGAAAAGCCCCTGATCGAAAGATCAGGAGCAGTTCTGGTATCAGTTTGAAATCGAATGGTCATCAGTCAAAAGGTGGAAAACCTGGAGAGAAGGAAAGAAAAGTCAGGTTTTTCCACCAGGTAAAACACAGTATGAGGGGATGAAGGTCAGGTAAATGGGCTTCATCATGATGAAATATAAAAGATGGACAGGCGGAGCAATTATAAGATTTACCTGATTGAATTCAATAGTTTGAATATTGAGTTACGAATTATATCCTGAACTCCCAATCATTTTGTTACTAGCAGCAGATCTTTGCTCCGTGAATCA
>Belle_p2__coassemble_2014_pt1 | contig 16967 bp, 11 predicted proteins | sample Belle_p2__metabat2_high_PE_033 | metagenome-assembled genome bin Belle_p2
CCCGTGACTGGACTTTCACCAGCAAGTTAAGTGCCATGCCCGGCACACAAAAAAGACCGAACGGCGAGATCGTTCGGTCTTGCAAACAGGTTTATATTTCAGGAGTCAGGACTTGAGGTTCAGATTCATGAATCTGGAGCATTTGCTGGATACTCAGACTTTGAAGGTGTCTTTCAATGCCCTGATCGAAATGGATTCGGAAAATTCAAAGGAATTGGTTTAGGTTGATTTTCGGATTGGGTTTCATTCTGGATCGGAGGCTGACTTGCTGGATCAGCTGCCGATTGTCTATTGATTATTCTCGCATGGTAATTCTGATTGTGATTCTTTCGAAACGACGATTTTATATCCGCCGATTATTTCGATTTCTTTTTGAGGGTCATTTTCGAAGCGGCTTTAGCCAGTTTCTTTGGAGCAGAATTGGCTTCAGTCACTTTATGATCCCAGGCTTTTTCCTGAGCAGCAGCCTCTTTTACAGACGCTTCTTCTTTTGGGCAAACGGCCTTCGCTGGAGTATCCGCTTCTAATTCAGCGGCAGACTGTAAAGGTTTATCTACGTTTTCGAAGCCTTTGAGATCTTTTAGTTTCCAGATGTCGTTGTTGTACTGGGCAATTGTGCGGTCGGAAGAGAAGTAACCAGCCATCGCAATGTTGGTCAGAGCCATTTTTGCCCAGTTTGCCTGGTCTGCGTAGGCAGCATAGGCTTTCTTGCGCTCATCCATGTAGGAATCCAGATCAAGCAGAGCCATGAACCAGTCTTTCGTTGTGATATCGTGGTGCAGACGGTTGAGGCATTCTGGATCACCATACGTCATCATTTCTTCGCCGACCAGGTAATCAACGATCTTGTTGAGTTTTGGATCCGCTTCGAGGATAGACTGTGGGTGGTAATCCGCGTGTTCATAGTGGCTGATGACGGTATCGGAATCTGTACCGAAAATGAAAATGTTGTCATCACCAACAAGCTGGTGGATTTCAACGTTTGCTCCATCGTCTGTACCTAAAGTAACAGCACCGTTGAGCATGAACTTCATGTTGGATGTTCCGGATGCTTCTTTGGAAGCCAGAGAGATCTGTTCGGAAATATCAGCAGCTGGAATCAGTTTTTCAGCGCAGGTTACGTCGTAGTTTTCAACCATGATCACCTGCATGTACTGAGAAGCAACTGGATCGTTATCTACGATCTGAGCAAAGACAAGGATTGCATGAATGATATCTTTTGCCAGGATATAAGCAGGAGCCGCTTTAGCACCGAAAATAATGGTGACTTTCTGTTCTGGTTTATATCCATTTTTGATTTCCTGGTACAGGTTGATAGCGCAAAGCAGGTTCATCTGCTGACGTTTGTACTCATGCAGACGTTTAACCTGAATATCAAAGATGGAATTGACATCCAGATCCACGTTCTGGCGGTTCTTTAAGAAAACAGCCAGTTCCTGTTTCTTCACATTCTTGATGGCCATCAGTTCTTTTAAGGCTTCTGGATCTTTGGTGAATGGCAGCAGTTTGCTTAATTCATCCGCATTGCTTAAGAAGCCGTCTCCGATTTTGGAGATGATCCAGTCGGTCAGCTGAGGGTTGCAGGCCTGCAGCCAGCGACGGAAGGTAACACCGTTGGTCTTGTTGTTGAACTTCTCTGGGTAGAGTTCATAGAAGTCATGAAGTTCGGTGTTTTTGAGGATATCAGTATGGATCTTCGCTACACCGTTTGTGGATTTGGAGTAGTGGATATCCATGCTTGCCATATGGACAAGGTTGTTGTTGTCGATAATGAATGTTTTTGGATTTTCAGAGCGTTTTTTCGCCTGCAGATCCAGATACTTGATGATTGGCAGCAGGTCTGGGTTTACTTCCTGTAAGAAGCTCATTGGCCATTTTTCCAGGGCTTCTGCAAGAATTGTGTGGTTGGTATAAGCGCAAGTCTTTTCAACCTGAGCGATGGCTTCATCCATTGTTAAGCCGTTCTGGATTAACAGACGAATCAGTTCAGGGATAACCATGGATGGGTGGGTATCGTTGATCTGAATGACAACGTGGTCACTGAGGTTTTTCAGATCCCAGCCATTTGCTTTTACATCCTCCAGAATCATCTGGGCGCCGGCAGATACGAGGAAGTACTGCTGGTAGACACGTAACAGGCGGCCTTTATCATCACTGTCATCTGGATACAGGAACAGAGTCAGGTTTTCAGCAATGTCTGTTTTATCGAAGGAGATGCCTTCTTTGACAATGGCTTCATTGACAGAGTCCAGATCGAACAGAAGCAGTTTGTTTTTCTTTTTGGTATAGCCGACTACATCGATGGAATACAGGTGAGCAGGCAGAGTGAAGTCTTTGAATGTGACTGGATAGGATTTGCCAGTATCAGTCAGCCAGCTGTTGTCAGTAATCCATGGGTCTGGCAGTTCGTGCTGTTTGTAGTCTGTGAACTGCTGATGGAACAGACCTAAATGGTAGTTCAGTCCTACGCCATCGCCTGGCAGTTCCAGAGTTGCGATCGAATCGAGGAAGCAAGCCGCCAGACGGCCCAGACCACCATTACCTAAGGATGGTTCTGGTTCGTATTCTTCGACTTCAGCCAGTGAAATGCCGCTTTCTTCGAGAACGGTTCTGACATCCTTGTACAGACCTAAGTTGATCAGGTTGTTGGAGAGCAGTTTACCAATCAGGAATTCAGCAGAAATGTAATAGAGTTTACGATCACCCTGGATCGTTGGAACGTCTTTGAGCAAGTCTTTCGTGAGGTCGAGCAGAATGTAATAAATTTCACGTGTGCTGCAGTCTTTTAATGGTTTTCCATAATAGTTGGAAGCGATGTCCTGCAGAGTTTTGTTCATGTCCATAAGAGATCCTCCTGTATAGAACCTTACCGAAGCCAGTCGCTAAAATCTAATCATGTGAACGCAATTTTCAATCTCCAGGGCCCTGAAGAGGTTGAAATTTGCATTTTTCAGGTTCACACTCATATCATCTATTTGATATGATAAAAAATAACGTGATCACGAGGAGCACACCATATGGCCTTTTATTCGTTATGGATTTTAGGGATTCTGATACTTGCACTGAGTATCGTCTTCCTCTATAAACAAGCGGTTTCACTTAAGCAAAGCTTCGACTATCAGCGAAACTTCATGAAACTGCATCCCGGTACTGTGAAAGCCACCTTTGATCAAGGCTGGCTGTTTCTTGATATTGTCCTGGCGTTTTTCGTTCTGTCGTTTGGCAGCCAGTCTTTAATGATGGCTGGAGATAACGGATTCTCGCCAGAGACCCTCTGTTTTATCGGGATTGCTGTTTTTCTGGGGGCTAAAGCAGCTCAGCGCTGGAATGACGGCCGGCTTCTGTTTTATAAACAGGGGCTGGTTTACCATACTGACGACATCCCCTACTCCACTATCCGCTCGCTCGAAAAGTATGGCGGCAGTCAGTATGAGCTCTCTGCTAAGAAAGGGAAATTCATGATTTCCCGTCGTGAGGGAGAAGAGATTGAGCGCTGTCTTCAAAAGTGGAAGCAGGCTAAGCGAAGCAGATAAACCAACCGATCAATCAACGGACCTGAGGGTCCGTTTTTTTGCTTGTTAGAATATTCACTAGTTTAGTCCTGATCCAGCTTTCTGATTGTGAAAGGCATATGGGCCTCGAACGGTGTTGTTCAATACCACCTTTTTTATATACCCGTGCGAAATGAAATGCAACGAATTGTGCATGAATTTCGTTTCATTTCGTTTCATTGCATATTGTTGCATGATCTCAAATCGTTCGTATTCGCTTACATTTGCCATATTTAAGCGTTTTACCTTAACTTGACACTGTGTGATAATGCTGTAATCGATTTCATCCCCTTTTCAACAGAAAAGGCCGGCCTCCCAAAGCGGGAAGCTGGCCTATGGTTCATAACTAAATCGAATACTTTGTTTCGTAATGCTGGAGCATTTTTGCATAATCCGGCTGCATTTCGGTGGTGTACTGACGCAGATAACGGTGGATCGAGAAATCCTTTTCCGCTTCTTTGACAATATCCAAAGCAATGGCAGCACAATGATCAACAATACGCTGATAGCAGGAAATAATATCTGCCTGTACAAATCCAAGTTCCATGGAACAGGTACCGGCTTTTAAACGTGCCAGATGGCGTTTTTTAATCTGGCTGGCAGACAGAGAAACGAGCTGGGAAAGAGCGAAAACACGCTTGATTTCCGTTGTGTCATTGTTCATGAAGGAGTTGACAGTGACTGTTACTGCTTCTTCAGCGGCAGCCGCAATGACGTTCAGCTCATCGAGAGCTTCCAGCGAGAACTTCTCTTTCTTTTCCTTCATGGCTTTTGCCTGATCGGCAATTGTTAAGGAATAGTCACCAATCGCTTCAAAGTCGGCAATGGCCTGTAAAGACTTCGAAATATTCTGGGATTCACGATACGTAACACCGGCAGCTGTTAATTTCACCAGGTATTTACCCAGTTTTTCTTCATATTTATTGAGCGACTGTTCCAGATCGCTGACTTTGCGATAGCCTTCGTTGGTGTAGTCATTGATCAGACTGACGGAACGGACAACCGATTTACGGGCTTTTTTACCCATGCCATCCATGACTTCCATTGCTGCTGAGTAGGCTAAATCTGGGTTGGCAAGCAGACGGGTTTCGAGTTTGTCGAAATCGTCGAGATCTTCTTCCTCTTCTGGTTTGGATGGAACCAGTACAAAGGTAAGTTTCTTGATAGCTTTGGTAAATGGAAGCATCAAGGTCATCGTAACAGCACGGAAGATCGTATTGGTCGCCGCAATGTTGAACGGATCCATAACCATCTTGTTAAACGAGAAGACATGGGCCATTTCAAGCGGATAGAACAATGCGCAGCCAAGAATAGCTGAAATAATCGCAGCCAGTAAATAAACAAGTGCTGTGCGCACACCATCTTTATTGGCACCAATTGCCGCAAGCATAACTGGGAAAGAAGCACCAATACCGATACCCATAATTAATGGGAAAGTCGATTCAAAGGTCAGAGCACCAGTTACAGATAAGGACTGAACAACACCAACAGCTGCCGAAGAAGACTGCAGGACGCCTGCCGCCAGAATACCAAAGAGCAGTGAAATCAGTGGATTGTTTAAGGTCTGCATCACGGAGATGAACTGTGGATTTTCCTTCAATGGAGCAACCGCACCGGACATCATGCTCATGCCAGTCATTAAAACCGCAAAGCCAAGCAGAATATTTCCAAAGGCTTTAATCGAATCCCGCTTGCCAAACATGTGCAGGCACATCCCGATAATGGCCATGACGGCTGTAATTGTTGCGGATGAAAAATAGGAGGCCCAGCCTGCGCCATCCAAGAAGGACATGCAGACAATCCATCCAGTAATACTCGTACCGATATTGGCGCCAAGAATTACGCCAATGGCCTGGGTGACTTTCATCATACCGGAGTTAACGAAACCGACAACCATAACGGTCGTAGCTGAAGAGGACTGAATAACACAGGTTACCGCAGCTCCCAGTAAAAAGCCTTTCCAGGGTGAATTGGTCAGCCGGTACAAGATCATTTCCATCTTGTTACCTGCTACTTTCTTCAGACCATCTGACATGGAACCCATTCCAAAAATGAAGAGCGCCACACCTGTCAGAAGGCTGAGGACCATAGAAACAGTTGAATTCATTCTTTTCTCCCAAACTCTTTCAGAGTCTAAAAAACTGATTACTCCTATTTTTTCATCTTCTTTACGATTGAACAAGCCTGTTTGCTGTGACTTTTCAAAGAATTCAATTCCCTTTTCATAAGTCACGCCGAAATTTTACACAATTTATCCTTCTATAAAAGGTTGATTCTCATACTGTAAAGTTTGAATTTAACCGATTTTATGCCCTGCTTTTCGCCCTGAATCCAGTTCGTTCAAAATTGAAAGGGATATCTGAATTTTGGCTTTTTTCGATTTCAGGCCCGAAATCCTCTTCTTTTTCGAACAAATTCCACAATCTCACTGCGTATAGCTTCCTTGCGTTGCAGACCTTTCCAGCCTTTTCTGTCTTCTTTCCGCTTTCTGATCCGTCTTGCAGACCCATATCTATCTTTTCCAGCCTGTCCACCCCCAACAGATAACGAGCTGATATTCGATTTCAATGATTTCAAAATCGCTCAGATCGACTTGATTGATGTCCATACGAGTTCATTTCTTCTTTATATACGTGCCATATACAATGCCCCAAGCCCGGTCCCTTTCTCACGCATCCGAAAAGCCCCAAAATGCAAAGCAACATTTTCTTCGATTTTCGGAACTTTTTTAACACATCCTGAAAAACCGCGTATATCAAGATGAACATTCACTTTAACTACATTGCCTGTTCCTTATGAAAACCTCTTTGATCAATGCTTTTTCCCCAGCAAGAAAAAACGCCCTGAGTGAATTGAGAATTTATCCGTTCTTGACGCTCTCAGGATCATACGATCTGAGGACTATACAGGAAGAAAGGCAGACAAAAGAAGTTGTGAGCGTTCAGATCAACTACAATTAAAGGAGAAGAGTCGATGGACGAACAAAAGCATCCAACATCACTGGCAGGCAAACTACAAAGCACCGAGCAAAAATCGAGCTACGATGCTGCCTGTAAACGGTTATTATCAGAGAAGGTAGTTCTGGCTCAGATAATGAAATCCTATCTCAAAGAGTATCAGGACTGCTCAGTAGAAGAGATTGCCAATCGATATATCGAAGGCATGCCTGAGGTATCAGTGATTCCGGTCCATCCGGACCGAACCAATCCGGTCATAACAGGCATGGATACATCGGATAAGTCCGTCAATGAGGGAGGGGTAACTTTCGATATTCTGTATCGCGCACTGGTTCCTCATACAAACGAGCGGATTGGCCTGATCATCAACATTGAGGCACAGAAAGACTACTATCCAGGGTATCCAATCGTAAAACGAGGAATTTATTACAGTGCAAGATTATTGTCTTCCCAAAACGAGCGCGATTTCACGGATTCGCAATATGGAAAAATCAAGAAAGTCTACTCCATCTGGATCTGTACCAATCCGCCGGTAAAGAAAAGAAACACCGTCACAGCCTATGAGATTCATCCACATCCAATCGTCGGTCACGCCATTGACCCTGTCAGTCACTACGACTTGATGTCTGTAATCATCGTCTGTCTTGGCGGGCCGGGAACTGAAAACTACAATGGTACACAGAGAATGCTGGATGTTCTGCTCTCTGATATCAAAAGCGCGGCTGAAAAAGCCGAAATTTTGCAAAATGACTATGGCATTCAAATGACTCAATCAATGAAAAAGGAGGCTGCCCAAATGTGTAATTTAAGCGAAGCAATCGAAGAAAGAGGAATCCATAAGGGGATTCAGCAAGGGATTCAGGAAGAATCATTACGTTCGATTCAAACTGTTATGAAAAACGCCCATCTTTCCAGCGAGCAGGCCATGGCCCTGCTGGAAATCCCTGAAAGTGACCGGTCAAAATATCTGGAGCTGCTCAAGCAGCCACAGTAAAATGTGTAATCTGTAGTTCCCGAAACTTTTCTACCCAGGAAATCCTGACAAAAAATAGTAAACCTAAATTTCACTTTATTTATGGGGATTCAGAAGTATATGCCACTCTCAAAAGTCTCAAATAGAGTTACACCCTGGTTAGAATTAATTCTACCCAGGAAGCAACTCTATTTGAGACTGATTAGACAATTAAATACCCTGAATATACTTTAATTAAAGTAATATACAGATAAATCGCTCATTAGATATGATGCCCTGGTTAGAAAAAACGCGGGAACTACAGGTAATTTAAGCGAAGCGATCGAAGAAAGAGGGATCCAGAAAGGGATTCAGGAAGAAACATTACGTTCGATTCACGCACTCATGAAAAATGCCCATCTCTCCAGCAAGGAGGCCATGGGCCTGCTGAAAATTCCTGAAAGTGACCGGTCAAAATATCTGGAATTACTCCAGCAGTCTCAGTAATCCCCCTGGCAATCCACCAGACACCACACCCTCATAGAGTTTAAAAATCACCTAAAAAGGCGAACGTCGTTAAATTGGCGTTCGCCTTCTACTTTTTAGATGATCCCCTTCTCCAAACGGTTTATGTTATCCTGCCGCCATTCAGCCGCATCTCCTACGTACCTGTAAAGCACCAATAAATGTGGAGGACCTAAAGTTCCCGCATTGTGCACAACCGAAAAAGACAGGATATCTGCTCATTGCAGAAATATCCTGTCTTGGTAAGAGGTATAGGAAGGATAAATACAGATCAGGAAATTGGCAAAGTACTGATCTGTTTTGGACGGATTCAAAAATCTGAAAGACTCTGAATCAGTCCGCGGCAGTAACTACTTCTTCGACAAGTTCTTTGTCTTCGGTGCCTTTTGCTGGCTTTTTCACAACGGGTCCACGGCCATACAGGTCAGTTACCCAGCGTAAAGTGCCTTCAATATTGTCATCGAGCTGGCCCTGTTTTAAACGCCAGGTCCAGTTGCCCCCCAGACGTCCTGGTGTGTTCATTCTGGAAGAAGAATCCAGATTGAGCAGGTCCTGAGCCTGAACGAGAGTTGTATCAGCAGGAGAAGCGATAACGGTACGCATCATTTCCCAGTTGTATTCATCTGGGTTGTAGGCATCCATGTAATCGCAGGCGTATTTCTTATCTTCTGGAGAAATAGTGTCGAACCAGCCGCGGATTGTGTCGTTGTCGTGCGTTCCAGCATAAGCAACACAGTTCTTTGGATAGTTATAAGGAAGGTATTCTGCACCAGATCCATCACGGGAGTCGAATGCGAATTCGAGAACTTTCATGCCTGGATAGCCAGTGTCCGCAAGCAGTTTCTTCACAGACGGAGTCAGATAACCAAGGTCTTCGGCAATAATGGTCTTTTTACCCAGTTTCTTTTCAACCGCATTGAACAGATCCATACCTGGGCCTTCAAGCCATTCACCAACTTTTGCAGTAGTAGCACCAGCTGGGATTGCATAGTAGGAATCAAAGCCGCGGAAGTGGTCGATACGCAGGATATCGTAAACTTCTGTCGTATGAGCAATACGACGGATCCACCAGTCATAACCGGTTTTCTTGTGATATTTCCAGTTGTAAATTGGGTTGCCCCATAACTGACCATCAGCGGAGAAGCCATCAGGTGGGCAGCCGGCAACTAAGGATGGTTTGCCATCTTCGTCGAAGACGAACAGTTCCGGGTTACTCCAGGCATCTACAGAGTCCTGAGCAACGTAGATTGGTAAGTCACCAATGATCTGAATGCCGTTTTCAGAAGCATATTTACGAACTGCTCTCCACTGTTTATAGAAGAGGTACTGAAGCACTTTGTAGTAATCCATGCGGTCCTTGAATTCTTCTTTCCAGGCTTCAGCTTTCTTGGCATCGTATTTACGATATTTTGCATCCCATTCCAGCCAAGGCTTGCCTTCGTGTTTGTCTTTTAAAGACATGAACAGCGCATAGTCCTCGATCCAGTCTTTTTCGTCTTCGAGGAACTGTGCATAGTCTTTTGGTGGATTAGCCAGGAAACGTTCAATTGCTTTGTCGAGAACTTTGTAACGCAGGTTGTACATGCGGCCAAAGTCAACGCGGTCTTCTTCTTCATACCACTGCAGATCTTTGAATTCTTCTGGTTTGAGCAGTCCGTCTTTTTCAAGCAGATCCAGATCGATCAGATATGGGTTCCCCGCAAAAGTGGAGTAGGACTGATATGGAGAGTCACCGTAGCTGGTTGGTCCTAAAGGCAGAACCTGCCATAACTGCTGGTGAGAGCGTTTGAGGAAATCAATAAAATTGAATGCTTCCTGACCAAGAGTACCGATTCCGTACTTGGAAGGGAGGCTGGTGATGTGCAAAAGCACGCCGTTTTTTCTCATATACGTATCCTTTCTTTATAATCAACAGGAAGCTTTCCTTTTTTGAGGACCATTCCTGATTGCAGGCTTCGAAAGAACTCAGGATGGGGTTTGATCCAGAAGGGAAAGCTTCTGTATACTGGTGAGATAAATCTAAATAGTTCTAACCTGAACTCCCGACCAAATTATACCCATATAGCTAAAGTATTCTAATAAACGATCTATATAAAGTTAATATTGTGATTTAGCTTCCGATTCGCGCCTCAATTTTCATAGTTATAAATATAACTAGTAAAGGGAAGCTCTGCCTAATGTGAGATTCCGCCTATTTGCTTTTGGAAGGGCGTTTATTTGAGTCTTTTTGTTCTATAGGGACATTTTAGGCGGGAGTTCAGGTTCTAATAGTTTTTTTGCATATTATCGGGTGAATCAAAATAGCCAGCGTCAAGAATCCATAAATCGATAATAGCACTCTCACCTCCGTTTGATTTCCTTTAACATCCTGGTTAAAAGGAAAACTTTTCGAAGGTACAATTTCGCCTCAGGAAAGAGCTGGATCAAACGGATGCATGGGCTTTGGACAGGATTCTTTCCAGCGAACCTGCCACGAAGCTTCTCGCATCGGCGTATCCAGCAGACTCCAGTCATGACTTTCCAGCTTCAGAACCAGATCACAGATCTGTCTTGCATCTTCCTCGAGATCCCGTCGAATGCCAGAAAGACGAGGAATCGCAAATTCGGCATTGTCGGTCAGATCCAGAGCGAAGATCGCCAGATCTTCCGGGACCCGTTTGCCAAGATCGGCTGCTGCCCGCAAAGCCCCCAGTGCCTGATCCTCATCCCCCACCAGCACAGCATCCACATCGGGGACTTGCTGCATGAGCTGCAGCAGACCCTGATAGCCTCCACGAAGGCTGGATGGCTGGATGGTCGAGCGATCATTGGCCACGAAGACCAGATCACGGGAATAAAATGCGTACTGCACGCCTAAAAAGGACTCCTGCAGTTCCGGATAGGTATAGCGGTCATTCAAAATGACGCCGATCGACTGACGGCCGGTTTCAAACAGCCACTCTGTAGACTGCTGAGCCACTTCCGTCTGGGGAAGACCGAAACTGATCAGTCTTTCGAGGCCAAGCCCGCTCTGGTCTACACCAACACAAAGGGCCGGAACTGCGCTCCGACCCAGAGTACGAAGCATATTGCGTCTTGCCCCGAAAAAGATCAGAGCACCCGGCGTCTGACAACGCATCTGTTCATGGGCTGCTTCAGCTTCGTTTTCATCATGGTGAACTTGAACAAGCGTGACCCTTTTTCCCTGCTGTTTCAATCTTTTTTCCACCAGACAGGCCATACGGGAATAAATTGGGCATCCGTCGGCCTGTACGATCATCAAAATTCCTTCCGGGCGCTTTTGTCTCAAAGCGCTGGCGAAATCATTTTTCTGATAATTGAGTTGTCGTGCCGCTTCTAAAACTTCTTTTCTGGCCATTTCATTGACACCCGATGCATCGCTCATGACTCGGGAGACAGTCCCTAAGGACCAGCCCGAAGCTTTGGCGATGTCTTTCATGGTGACCTTGGCCAAAATGTTTATCCTTTAACGGCGCCGGCAGCAACACCTTTAATAATGTGTTTCTGACCCAGAATGTAGACGATGATGATTGGGATGACGGTCATCATGATCGAAGCCATCATTGGACCCATGGCAACACGTCCGTAGCTTCCACGGAAGTACTGAATCAGCATTGGGATGGTCTTGTACTTGGTGATATCAAGAACCAGTGTTGGTAATAAGTAGTCGTTCCATACCCACATAGCCTGCAGGATGGTAACGGAAACCATGGTAGGTTTCAGGATTGGGCAGACGATCTTGAAGAAAATCTGCAGCGGTGTGCAGCCATCAACCAGGGCAGCTTCTTCGATTTCCACTGGAATGGATTTTACGAAGCCTGCAAACATGAAGACGGCAAGACCGGCACCAAATCCGAGGTAAATAATCCAGATGTTGTACGGTGTGTTCAGTTTGAGCATGTCAGCTGTCTGAGACAGAGTAAACATAACCATCTGGAACGGTACAACCATAGAGAATACAAATAAATAGTATAAGAAGTTATTAAATTTAGATTTAACACGAATGATGTACCATGCGCACATGCTGCAGCAAAGAATGATAGCAGCAACAGACGTTACGGTAATCAGTGTGGAGTAACCCAGAGAAGATAAGAACCCCTGAGAATTTAATGCTTCATTGTAGTTGGCAAAGCCCGCAAACTGACCAGGACCAGGCATTGAGAATACGCTGCTGGTTGTAATTGCACTTTCGACCTTTAAGGAGTTGACCAGAATCATGAAAACTGGGTAAATCCACAGGACGGTCAGAATGCACATGAGAATGAATAACAGGACTTCTTTGACTTTGGAGCCTTCTTTTTTCATTATGCCTGAACCTCCTTACTTCTGGTGCTTCTTAACTGCCAGAATCCAATCAGGATAACAACAATCGAGAAGATAACCGATTTAGCCTGTCCAATACCTTTCCAGGCTGCACCGGCACGAGCGTAGAACGTGTTGTAGATATTTAATGCAAGCATATCTGTCGCATGACCTGGATCACCGTTGGTCAGAGCTAAGTTCTGGTCGAACAGTTTCAGAGAGTTTGTCAGCGTCAGGAATACGCAGATGGTGATGGATGGCATCATCATTGGAATCTTAATCTTCCACAGGATCTGCCAGTCGTTGGCACCATCGATTTTTGCAGCTTCAATCAGATCATCTGGTACGTTCTGTAAACCAGCGATGTAAATGATCATCATGTAACCAATCTGCTGCCAGCACATCAGAATGATGATGCCCCAGTAACCAGCTGTCGCATTCAGCTTTAACAGCGGCTGTCCGCAGATCGACAGAATACCGTTAATCAGAATCTGCCAGATATAACCCAGAACGATACCACCAATCAGGTTAGGCATGAAGAAGATTGTTCTGAAGAAGTTGGTTCCCTTTAATTTCTGTGTCAGGGCCATCGCCAGCGCAAATGCAAGAACGTTGATTGCGATGATGTTGACAATTGTTACAGCCAGCGTGAACCAGGCTGCCTGTAAGAATAATGGATCCGTCAGGGCGCTTACGTAGTTACCAAAACCGATAAACTGCGCGTTGCCTACTGTGGTGAACCGGCAGAATGAAAGGTACAGGCCTTCCAGGAAAGGAATGATAAATCCAATCGTAAATGCCGCCAGAGTAGGAAGGACGAAGATCCAGCCATAGCGTTTCAGAGCCTTTTCCATAATTTTTTCCTTGTCTTCCTAAATCAGTATGTTGGTTCTTTTCAGTCAACTTTTCCTTCGGTATTTGAGCTCGATGTAAATTCGATCGGATTTAAAACTGATCAAAATTCAAACTGATCAGATTGAAATCCAGTCAAATTAAGGACTTCTTTAAAACAATAAGCGCAGGCGGAAGTAACCTCCTGCCTGCGCGGTAGTTCGATATACAAACCGAAGGAGTTGATTGAAGAATGCCTGTCTGTATCCACAAAAGCATGGGCACCAGATCAGGGTGTTCTGTTTCCAGAACAGACATCTTTCAATAAATCCAGAAAGATATCGCAAAGCGTAAAACGTTGGGGGAGAATTCCGGCTCGAAGCGAAGAGAGATTCAGCCAGATCATCTCACCTTATTCCGCAGGCCTGCTTTTGCAGGAAACAGGCGTTCAGAATAATAAATTGAAGTTGATCAAATTTGGTCAAAATCAATCAACCCATGGAAGAATCGAGGTTTCAGCCGGATTCGGAAAACTGATTCCATTCGATTTCTCCCAATGGATTGTTTAAAGCTGTTCAGATTGTCTTGTTCAGAGTATCTGTTCAGTGAATTGTGAATTGTGTTTGAAACTCAGAGGTTTGAATCTGTCAGATTACTGAGCAAGTTCTTTTTCTGTTTTCCAGTTGTCAACGAATGCTTCTTTAACTTTTTCCCAGTTTTCATCAGTTGGGTCAGCAGCATAAGCAGTCAGAGCAGAACCTAAACCGTTCTTCCATTCTTCGGAAGGCATAGTTGTGAAGTTCCAGGATACTGGAGTTTTGCCGTCTTCAGTCAGTTTGATATCTTCCTGAACGAATACGTTTGGAGATGGTTTTGCATCTTTGAATGGGATAGTCAGACCGAGGTCATCAGCCATGAATGTTGTACCTTCCTCAGAAGTTACTAACCAATCCATGAATTCAAGAGTAGCAGCGATATCGTCAGCGCTTGCTTCTTTATTCACTACCCAGTAGTTTTCAGTACCAGTAGTCAGACCCTGGTTTGCTTCGTCGCCAGCACCAATGTAGATTGGGATCATTGTGATCTGTTCGTCAGTCATGCCGTTGTCGATCAGGTTTGTGTATTCCCAGGAACCGTTCTGGAAGAATACAGCCTGGCCGGAAGTGAATTCACGTTCACTGTCATCAGCAGTCTTGGAAGCCAGGTCAGCACCAGGAGTTGTGGAGTCTGTGATGTACAGATCAAAGATCTGACGGTAGTTAGGCAGATAAGTTCCTTCGAGTTCTTCTTTATCAGTTACGCCATCGTCCTGATATTCGAAGTACAGAGGCATGTTGGCCAAGTGAGTTTTGAAACGCCAGTCGGAAGAGCCGTCCATACCAGCGGAAGTGAAGGCAGCAAATCCGAGTTCGTCTTTGCGAGACTGAATGTCGTCAGCAACTTTCTTCAGGTCTTCGAAAGATTTGATGTCATCTACTGTGTAGCCAGCTTTGCTGAGCAGTTCAGTGTTGACGATGATACCGTAAGATTCGATTGCATAAGCGATTGCAGCGACATCATTATCTGCTTTGTCGCCAATATATAATGCATAGTTATCACTGGTCAGCTGATCGAAGACTGGAGTGCCATACAGGTTGTATGCATAGTCTTCCCAGTTTTTCAGACCTACAGGTCCGTTTACCTGGAACAGAGTTGGAGCACCGCTCTTGCCCATTTCAGACATCAGAGTGGTTTCGTAGTTGCCGCTTGCAGCGGTTACAACTTTGACTTCGACGCCCTTTTCTTCAGAGTACTTTTTCGCCATTTCCTGCCATGCAGCATCAGCTTCAGGTTTGAAGTTAAGGTAGTAAACAGATCCTTTAGTAGCATCCCCAACTGCTGTGGATTCACCACCAGTTGTAGATCCCGTTGCTTCAGAGCTGGAGCTTGAGCTGGAGCATCCGGCCAGAGCCATTGCGCCGATCACTGCCGCAGAAGCAAATTTCTGCCAATTTTTCATATATCCTCCTAATCGTTTGCACGCCGGTTTTCACTGTCGCACCGACTTGTTTCGCAAACTTGTTCTGTTTTGATTATAGCAATATTCCTCGGAAGTGCTACCATTTCAGATCGTTTTCCGCTTTTTTTTGAAATCGCCTTCTTCACTGTTACACAACCAATCCCATTTGAATTATGAATTCGCACCACAAAATCCCGATGTTTTCGTTTTCATTTTTAACGCTTTCAACGCTTTTCTAGCGTTTCTTGTCAAAACATTATGGCAAGAATTTGGTGCAAGTCATTTACACCATAAATTGCGGCCGGCCTGATCTAATCTTTATTAGATTATTTGTCCGCTTAAGCATAAGAAAAGCCCGCTAGATGCGGGCTTTTATGTTGCATAGATTGCGGCAGGGCAAAAATATCTGTTGCGCATTGTATGGCATTTGTTGCACAACGAAAACTCTGCTTGTCCATGTGGATTTTTTCGCTATAATACTTCTCCGCTTTTTAATCTTGAAACGTTTTCATCCAATGGCATGCAGATTATTTTTGTATGTTTTACCGGCCTTTTTCCGTGTCTTTTTAAAGGGGCAAGAGCATCAATTTGGCGGCTCTCAATTTAAATGCTCAATTTTTCTTACTCTCATCATAGACTGCCCACAAAAAAAACCGGCCTCGATTGACCGGATTTTTGAAAACGTTTCACCCGCTTTAGTTTTAAGCCGTCATTGGTTTTTCTACAATGAGATTCTTTGATTTTAAAAGCATCAGCGCTGCCTGCTGGGCAGTAAAAAGATCTGAAGCCACCCCGCTGGCCAGAACAGCCAGCTGGCTGTCCGTTAAAGCCGCCGCAATGGACTTGGCAATCTGTGCCAGTTCCGGATGAGCCTTCAAAGCAGCCTTCGTGATGACAATGCCTGCCGTCATATCCTCGCGCACACCCAGGTCATCTTCCAGAATCACGAGTTCTGCCTTATTGACATAGCCATCGACCGAATGGGCCGGAATCACATCCACCTTTCGATCCAGCAGAGCCTGCACCAGACCATCTTCTGGCAGGTTGCTGGTCGAAGCAAAGTCAAAGCCATATTCGCTTTGCAGATATGGATAGCCCGTCGAGTCTTCAAAGAAAATTGTTGGGGCGCCAATGGTCAGCTGATCATCGACTTCAAGCAGATCCGAAAGTGTATTGATGTCCTCATTGAGCATCAGTCTGCGGGATATCGCCAGCGTGTAATGGTCCTTGACCATCGGCAGGTTGTACCAGGACAGCCCAAGTTTCTTGTAGTCACTCTGCAAAACACCAAGATCACCGGCATGATAAGATTCTTTCTTCTGCAAAACATTGCGCCAGGCCGATTCTGTAAATTCAATCCCAATCTGCAGGCAGCCATTTTCCAGCGCCGGCTGCACATTGGCGATGCCGCTTCCCGTTTCCCGGATCTGGCATTCAATTCCCTTACGCGCTGCCAGTTCCCGGACCATATAGCCAATAATCTGGATATGGGCTTCATCACTGACGCCCACTAACACCGCGTGTTCATCTGCACATCCCGCAAGCAAAGACAGACTGAGCACAAAACTCATCAGCAGTCCTAAATATTTTCGAAGGATTCGCATGACCTGCTCCTTTCCAGAACTCCACAAAACCATCCAAACCTTTTGGTCCATGGCTCTTTACACAACGGTCTTCATGAATCTAGATCTGACAATCATCATGAAGCTGGACAGTCTGAGATTCTCTTCGTATTCTTCGTCCCCCTTCGTTAAATGAGGTCGTTTTATCCATGATAGGATAAAACAGTTACATTCCTGTCTGCGAACAGTGTTCGGCATTAGCCGGCGGGAGAAGGGTTAAGATACAAG
>Belle_p2__coassemble_2028_pt1 | contig 16808 bp, 11 predicted proteins | sample Belle_p2__metabat2_high_PE_033 | metagenome-assembled genome bin Belle_p2
ATTTCGGTATCAATGACGGCAGTGTTTGGATCCGTGATGGTTCCATACTGCATCAGGTTGTTGATTTCTTCGTTGGTCAGCGTTTCGTGTTCAAACAGGTTGTGCGCGATCAGATCGAGCAGATCACGGTTTTCAGTGAGGATGCGTTTGCAGTCTTCATGACAGGAGTCAACGATCGAGCGGACTTCCTTATCAATTTCAGAGGCAACACCAGCGGAATAGTCGGATCCTTTGGTGTAGTCACGGCCTAAGAAGACGTTGCCTTCTGGATCAGCGTACTGGATTGGACCTAAAGAGGACATACCATAAACGCGGACCATGTTTTTGGCAATTGCGGTGAGTTTTTCGATATCGTTGACAGCACCGGCAGAGATTTCGCCAAAGACAAGTTCTTCAGCGGTACGACCACCTAACAGACCTGTGATCTGAGCAACCATTTCGGATTTGCGGTGGAAGTATTTCTCTTCACGCGGAGTCATCAGGTTGTAGCCGCCAGCTTCTCCACGTGGGATGATGGTGACTTTCTGAACGATATCCGCATCTTCAAGTTTCAGACCGATAACGGCATGGCCGGCTTCGTGGTAGGAAACGAGCCATTTGTCTTTTTCGGTGTATTTCTTCGATTTCTTGGCCGGACCCATCATAACGCGGTCGATGGCTTCATCCAGGTCTTCCTGGGTGATTTTTGGTTCGTGGTTACGAACAGCCAGAATTGCACCTTCGTTTAAAACGTTGGCCAGATCCGCACCCGAGAAGCCTGGGGTACGCTGAGCAAGGTTTTTCAGCGAGATGGTTGGAGCCAGAGGTTTATTGGCGGCATGAACTTTTAAGATTTCTTCACGACCACGGATATCTGGCAGGTTAACGGTAACGTTCCGGTCAAAACGGCCTGAACGACGTAAAGCAGGGTCAAGAACGTCTGGACGGTTGGTTGCGGCAATGACAACGATACCGGCATTGTCGGTCATACCATCCATTTCAACGAGCAGCTGGTTTAAGGTCTGCTCACGTTCATCGTTTCCGCCGCCCATACCAGCGCCGCGCTGACGGCCGACGGCATCGATTTCATCGATAAACAGAATACATGGTGCATTTTTCTGTGCGTTTTTGAACATGTCACGCACACGGCTTGCACCCGTACCAACGAACATTTCAACGAAGTCCGAACCGGAAATCGAGAAGAATGGAACGTTGGCTTCACCGGCAACCGCTTTGGCAAGCAGAGTTTTACCGGTTCCAGGAGGGCCGACCATCAGAATTCCCTTCGGAATGTGGGCGCCCATCTGGGTGAATTTCTGTGGGTTTTTAAGGTAGTCGATAATTTCTTTGACTTCTTCTTTTTCTTCCTCGCAGCCGGCGACATCCTTAAAGCGGGTTTTGACGTTGCTTTCGATGCGGGCACGAGATTTGGAGAATTCAAAGGCTTTGTTTGCCCCGGTTCCACCGCTCATTTTAGAGAGCATGAAATAGAAGAGCAGTCCGATCAGCAGCAATGGCAGCAGCTGAGCAAGAATGTTCATCCATAAGTTTCCACTCGATGGATCGGTGACAGTAATGCTTCCGCCGCCCTTTTCCAGGGTGTCGGTCAGCCATTCCATGTTCGCGTCCGTGTTGGGGACGATGACACTGTAAGACTGAGTTTTGCCATTGAGTGTATAGTCACCCTCAGCCTTGATAATGTTTCCAGAGATGTTCAAAGACGAGTTGTCAAACTCCGCCGTTTTCGCAATGTTCTGGAACTGTGTGTAGTTCATTCGATTGACAGAACCCTGAGTCGAAAACAGAATCAGGGACATCAGAATGACGATAATGAACAGGGTTGGCAAATAATTCAGCCATTTTTTCATGTTTTATTCCCTTTCCAGAAAAATTGGCAGCTTAAGCGTAGACTTCCGGTTTCAGTACGCCGATATAAGGCAGGTTGCGGTAACGCTGGTTGTAGTCGAGGCCATAGCCGACAACGAATTCATTCGGTACGGTAAAGCCAATATAATCTGCTTGAATATCAGCCACACGACGCTCCGGTTTATCTAGTAAAGCGACAATTTTTACATCTTCTGCGCCTTTGTTATAGAAAAGTTTCTTGACTTCGCGCAGGGTGCGTCCTGTATCGACGATATCTTCGACGATCAGAACATTTTTGCCTTTTGATGACAAATCCATATCCTTATCAATTTTGACGTCAGCAACAGACTCTGTTCCCTGATAGCTTGATACAGAAATGAAGTCAATTTCGATTGGATGCCTGAAATATTTAATCAGCTCAGCCATGAAAGGGACGGAGCCTTTGAGCAGGCCGACAACAATTGGTGTAATGTGCCGGTCTTCATAGTCTTTTTCGATTGCTGCAGCAAGTTCTTTGCAGCGGGTTTCGATCTGCTCTTCGCTCAGAAGGACACGATCGATATCGTCACTGATAATTTTTGACATGTGTTTACCCCTCGTTATTCCATTTGGTTATGTGTGCAATTTTAACATATGCATCGAGGCGTTTTCCATAAAGTGCGATGGGTCCGCCCCGGCAAATGTAACAAAAAGAATGCCCTTTCTTCCCTCGATCAGCGGGTTAAATACCCGTTCAACCGCCGGAATTTTCCGGTCAATCCAAAGCCGGTTGAGCTTTTTGGTTCCAAAACGCATCTCAATGGCATCATCCGGTTTCGAAAAACGGATGAAAAGTGGAAAGTCAGATTCATCCACCGCAAAAGAGTCAATTCTGCGGCCATGTTTCGAAAACCTCCATGGACCCCATTGATAACCGGCCTGCATCAGTCCTTCAAGCTGATCTTTAGAATCGACATAAAAGCTGATCCAGCCTGCAGGTGCAATATAGACTTTGTTGTTCACAACCTGCACATTGATTTTGTCACTTCCACTTCGCATGGCCAGGGAAAGTACAGGTCGCAAAGTGAAGGCGTTCAAAGAAGTGAAGGAATTCAAAGAAGAAAGAATCGATGCTTTTTGATCAGTCTGCACACATGCAGATGGTGTTTTTGTTTTCTCCTCTTTGCGATGGGCTTGAATGCCCTCGGCCAGAGGAGAGTCTTCTCCATTTTTTTCTTCCTTTTTCATATATGAAACAGTTTTATCATTTGAAAAAGCAGAAGGCCCGGAAATCGGCATGGAGTGATACAAAGATCCGAAATATGGCTCGCTCGTAAGCGTCTGCATCGAACCGTGACCAAGCTTTTCAAGCAGATCGATCATGAAGACTTTAGAGTGATGAACACCTGTAGCCATGGCAATCTGTTTTTCTAAAGCCAGCCAGCCCAACTCACTTTTCTGCATGGCCTGAAAATCATTTTCCAAAGCCAGTTTTTCAGCCTGGGCATGCATGGCGGCAAGGGCCTGGTTATCGGCAGCCATCTTTTCGAGCCATTTCTGGCGCTGGTCAGAAGAGGCCGTTTCGATCAGAGAATGGCGAAGCTGATTGCGAAGGTAAGCATTGGAAAAGTTGCTTTCATCCAGACCATAGACAATTCCATGTTCATCACACCATGCCTGAAGACTGGCCTTGGAATGGCCCAGAAGCGGGCGAACGAGCTCAAACGAGCCAAATGGACTGCAGGATTCCAGCCCGTAGCGTTCAGGTGTCAGGCTGCGGTTTTTTTGCATCATCCAGGTTTCAATCGAATCATCCTGCTGATGTCCTACATAGATCTGCCTGGTGCCATAAAGATGTCCGATCTGCTTGAAAAAGGCATAGCGAACCTCTCTTGCCCAGCCCTGAAAATTGCCTGCAGTTTTGGAATAGACAGGATGCAAAATCCAGAGCGGGCGGTTATGTTCTTGGGCCCAATTCCGGACAATCAACTCATCCCGACCACTGCTCAAACGCTTGTGATAATTGACATGGGCAATGACATAGTCGATCTCATGGGCTTCCAGCCAGGCAAGTAATGTCATCGAATCCGGGCCGCCGCTGACAGCTGCGACAACAGGGCGTTTGTTTTGGGGTGGAAAACAAACAGGAGATGAATGGTCTGCCAGATCTGCAGTAAGAGAAGAGGCAGGTTCTGAAGACGATTTGGTTAAAAAAGCAGGTACACTGTAATTTTCCTTATGCATACTCGATCATTGTAACAGCCAGAATTGCATGAAAATTAAAAAAGCGGTCTTTTGTCCAAAGACCGCGTGAAATCAACAGGCAATGTGAGAATTCTGACAGAAAACGATCCGTCTGAAGATCTTTTTTGGCAGAATTTTTCGTCTTTTGTGACTTTTTAACGATATTTTAAAAACTGACATTAATGATGTCGGTTAAGGTGAGAAACTCGAAGGCGATCAAAACCAGTCCTCAATGCCGGGCTGGTTTGTGACGACCCAGTCTTTCCAGAACCCAGATATCCGGATTGTCGGGAATCTGGATTTCACAATGCAAAGACTGTTTGAGCAGATCGGAAAAGCCATAACACGAAGCCAGACCGCCGGTCAGCAGGACCGGATGGCTGAGCACCTGTTCCATGACTTCAGGTCCTTTGCGGCAGACAAACCGTGAGGCTTCATGGGTAATCCGGCGCAAAACCGGTTCAATGCAGCCCCATAAATCCGCTGCTCGAAAGCGGATCTGGACATATTCGTTATGCTGGTTGAGCCCTGTAACTGAGAGAACCGGATTGCGGCCCTGCTTTAAGGCATTGGAAACTGCTTCTTTGAGGGCACAGACATCTTCTGAAGAGATCAGGCACTGGAACACCCGGGTAATCTCACGGGAAATGGCTTCATCGATTTTCAGACCGGCTAATGGCAGTGCATGGTAGTCAAGTACCTGCTGATCACTTGTCGTGATGAAGTGAATCAGGGAAGCACCGGCGTGAATGTGAAAGGCCGGAGTGGAATCGACGGGTTCAAGAGCCGGGACTAAAGAGACTTTGGATAAATGAAACGGCCGCATCAGCCGCTGCCATTCTTTTTCCCGTTCTTCATCCAATGGCCCATAAGAAAGAACGCCCGCTCTTGGTACTAACAGATAACGATCGGCGGGCGCCTGGGTGAAAAGATCCTTGATCAATGGAGCCGGATCTGCTTTGATTTTCTCTTTATTAAAAGGATAAATGAGTCGGTCGTCGCCCTGCCAGGACTGCTCGAGAGCTTTTTCTCCGACCACCTGGGGACGTTTGGCCAGCCGGCAGGAGCGTACGGAAACTACCGATCTGGTTTTGGGATCATACATTCGGGTCATGTGAGCACCGGGATCAATCAGATAACTGCTTTCAAACATACACGTCCTCCCGCCATTTGGACTCCTGTCTCTATATCAGACTTGAGCAGATTCTGGCCGTATGAATCGATCTGGTCTGATTCATGGCTTGATTCATCAGCCGGATTTATGGCCTGATTCCTGTGTCAGATTGAAGAGTGGAGTTTTTGCCATTGTAACAAATATTTGGACTGGCTTTGCGGGGCATTCAGGATTTTCCAGATCGAGAGCAGAACAGCCAGGCTCAGACTGCAGACTTTGGACAGGGAAAACTTTCACAACAAGCCTCTCAAGCATCTCTAAACAGGGAAATCTGGCATCAAAAAAGGTGCTCTTGTACAAGAGCACCCAGTCAAGGTTCTTCGTTTTCAATCCGAAATGGAATCCGTCAAAATCAATTGAAGTCAGCCAGCCTTAAAAGCCCTGCCGCCATGTGAGCGTGAGGACGGCTTCGGTGCACATCCAGGCTAAAGCCAGTGAAAGCATAAACACCAGCAGATTGACTTTGGCCATGTTGTGAATCTTGCAGAACTTCGCAAAGTCCACACAGGTTAATGCATAAAAGGAACAGGCGAAAAAGGCCGCATAGACGACGATATATAAAATCCAGTCAACAGAGATCACAGGCCGATCTTTCCTTTCCAGACAAACGGATATTTTTCCTTGAGGGTTTCACAGGCATCTTCGAGCACTTCGTCATCGACTGAAAAGCCCATCAGACAGCTTCCCGATCCCGTCATCATGACACGAACCAGGCCGGCATCCTGCATGTCTTCTTTCATCTGAGCCAACTCTTCAATGGCCGCAAATGCCTGTGGTTCAAAGGCGTTGGTCATGGTCTGATACAACAGACCGATATCGCGTTTGCGCACAGCATCCTGAACAATGTCGATATCTAAAGGACGAGGCTCAGAAGCGTCAAAGTTGGCAAAAGCCTGCGCGGTGGAAATGCCCTGCTTGCCCTGAACAAGCAGTACCGGAATGGACCAGTCCACTTCCAGATCGGTTACCCGCTCACCAGCACCCTGCACACGGGTAAAGTCATTGTGCAGACAACAGGGGACATCGGCGCCGATTTCAAAGCCGATTTCCTCAAGCTGGGGCAGAGAAAGCTGTAAATCTTCCAGCTCATCGAGCGCCCACAGTAAAGCCGCGGCATCGGCAGAGCCACCGCCAAGGCCGGCCTGCATCGGGATGACCTTGGTCAGGTGAATGGTATAATGCTCCTTCAATCCATGCTTGCGCAAAGCTTTCAGGGTATGAGAGAGCGTATTGGAAGGTGGCAGCAGTTCGTTGTCACAGAATACTTCATCGATTTCTTTGCCATTGGGTTCCAGTTCGATTTCATCACACAGATTGACCGGTGCATTGACCATATCCATCTCGTGCTTGCCATCCTCACGGACCCCTAAGATGTCCAGAGCCAGATTCACTTTGCCATGGGCTTTGATTTTCATGCCTGACCCTCCTGTTTCGATTCATTGGTTTCGTCTTGATCGGCTGCATCCTGCCATGTCGGTTCCAGTCTGGTCAGACTTTCATACAGCCGTAAAAAATCTTTGACCTCAAGCTGTTGGGCGCGGGTGGCTGGTTCAATGCCGGCATTCTCTAACAAAGCCAGTGCTTTGTCCTTGCTTTCCAGCCAGGTCTGTAAATTATTGAGTAATGTTTTGCGGCGCTGAACAAAGCAGGCTTTGACCAGGGCAACAAAACGGGATTCATCAATTTTGGGCTGATCCGTGCGGAAGGTAAACTGCAGCACCGTACTGCCAACGTTTGGCGATGGCCAGAAGACGTTGCGGTTGACATCCATGACCCGCTTGAGATTGCAGCGGTACTGGGTAATGACGGACAGCGCGTTGTATTCTTTACTTCCTACTTTCGCCATGAAGCGGTCAGCCACTTCTTTTTGCATCATGACAGTAATCGCTGCAATGGGTTCCTTGGCTTCAAACAGCTTGAACAGAATTGGCGTCGTAATGTAGTAAGGCAGGTTGGAAGCAAAATAAACGGGCGTATGACTCTGGGCGAATGGTTTTAACAGTTCGTTGACATCCACTTCCAGAAAGTCTTTCTGAATGATTTCAAGATGATCACTGGCAATTTCTTTTTCCAGAATGGGTGGAAAACGCGGATCAATTTCAAAGGCGATCACGCGTTTGGAATACTCACACAGAAACTGGGTCAGTGCGCCAATGCCGGGTCCGATTTCAATGACAACCCCATCGGGATCAAGAACCGCAGCTTTGGCAATTTTATCGACGACCCCGGCTTCGACAATAAAGTTCTGACCAAAGCTTTTCTTGGTGGACGCATTCCAGGTTTCCTGAATCTGCCGGGTCCGTTTTTTGGAAGCAATTGGATTTTCAATCATAAAATTTCCTCGATCGCATTACGCGTAATGCCTAGCTGATTGAGTCGTTTAAAACAGGTTTTGGCGTTGCATTTGCCAATATGAAAAGCATCGGTGACTTTCTTTCGTCTGGCTGCATCACCAATCAGACCCAGCGAGATAAACTCATCCCAATCGAGCGTATGTAAAGCATCATTAAAGGTTACTACGTTGGCCAGGCTTTCTTCAAGGTCTTTCTTGCTGGCATGCTCAACTCCGACTTTTTTATCGGTATGGGCAACCGAGCGGTCAATATAGGCATGCTTGACGCCAGGGATATGTCGTTCAATGACACTGCGAATATGCGCACCCGCTTTATCGGGATCGGTAAAGACAATGACACCCCGCGTTTTCTGTGCCTGGGCAATTCGTTCTAACGTTTCAGCGCTGACATGATCACCACCGGTTTCAATGGTATCGCAGTCAAAAAAACGCCGCAGGGTATTGGTGTCATTCTGACCTTCGACGACGATCATTTCCTGAATATGCACTAGAGATCACCATCCTTATAGGTAAATCCGGCTCCGCGGACTTCGTGAACATTATTGGCAATTAAAAAGGCTTTTGGATCAATCAGACCGACTTCCCGCTGCACTTTGGCATACTGACGGGTATTGATGACACACATCAAAACCGGCCGGCTCTGTTTGGACCAGGCGCCTTCACCCTGTAAGATTGTCACACCACGGGAGATATCTTCAAGCAGATAATCCTGAATCTCCGGCCATTTTTCGGAAATGATCATGACATTCATGGCGGATTCGGAGCCAAGGGTCTGAATCTGGTTGATCATGAACGTCATCGACATGACAGAAACCAGACCGACTAACACGGAATTGAGGCCAAAAACAGGCAGTCCGGAAAGAATGGTAATGGAGTCGACAATCATGACACATTGGCCGGTTGGAATGTGCAGGTACTTGTGCATCAACAAAGCCGGAATATCCATGCCGCCTGTGCTGGCGTTGACACGGAAAACCAGACCGAGTCCGGCACCGGTAATGATACCCGAATACAGAGCGGAAAGAATCGGATCAATATTAGAGAAAGGCGCTGTATCTAATGGGGAAAGCAGGGAAACAAAGAATGGGTAAATGAATGTGGAAAGGGCAATGGTTGCCGCAAATTTTTTACCCAGACACGCCCAGCCAAGAAAGAACAGGCCAATGTTGGCAAGATAGATGACCAGAACTTCGTTCCAGCCAAATAAGCCCCGTAAAAGAATGGCTACCGTTGTGACACCACCATTGAGGATGTCTTCCGGCAGAATAAAGAAGACCGTACCAACGGCCACCAGAAAGTTACCCAGTAAAATAGAAAACAGTGTTTTCCAGCTGAATTTTCGAAGAAAAGTCTGCATAACATCACCTCACGAATTATACCATGCACTTTGTACCGTCAATTTTCAGTCAGCCTGCCCGAATGAGCAGGGCACGACCCAGTGCATTTTCAAATCAATTTCAAGTAAATCTCAAAGACTGCTTTCAGACAGTCAAAGATACGCATCCGATCTTATAAAAATTAAAACATGATCAATATTGATAGAACAGATGGATGCCAGAATAGAAGATCAGAACAAGAATACGAAGATCAGAACAGAAGATCAGAACAGAAGATCAGAACAGAAGATCAGAACAGAAGATCAGAACAGAAGAAAGGAAACAGTAATATGAAGATTGAAGACAATACCATTCTCATTGCACCCAGTGCGCTTCATCTGCGCCTGTATGAAGAGATCTTCAAACAGAAGGGAAGCTGCCTGAATATTACGGTGCTCTCCCTTGAAGCCTATCTCAACCGCAAACTCCATAAACCAAAACCTTCCACCGCCAGTCTGCTCTATGACTATGCGGCGGCTTTAGACTCGCTGCCCAAAGACAACATGTTTTATGGCTCACGCAAGGACTATGACTTTCTGAAAGCCTGCCAGGATTTTATGGTGCTGGTCAAACTGTATGACATCAAAGACTTCCCGCAAAATGACCAGCGTCAGAAAGATCTGTACGCGATTATCGAACGGCTGATGCCCATCGAACTGTGGGTTGAAGAAGCCAAGACGCTGCCTTTTGAAGATGCCAGCCAGCTGCGCATTTTGAATACTGAAACCAATGATCTCAACCAGTACTGGGTCGATCTGCTCAAATCCGAAGGGGCTAAAGAACTGGGCGAGGCCAACCACCGTCACTTTTACTATTGGGCGGCTTCAAACCCCCGCAAGGAGATGGAAGTAGCCGCCGATGCGATTGTCGCCAACAAACTTCCGGCTGATTCCGTATTTATTGCGCTGGCCAAACCCGAAGAAAAATACGCCCTGGCGCAGGCTTTAGAATCCCGGCGGATTCCGTATACCTTTGTCAGCCAGCCAACAACATCTAAAGTGCTCGACTGCTGGAAAAGTGCCCTGCGCTATCTGGCCGAGCCCAATGAAAAGACGCGGATGGATCTGTTAAAAACATTCTTCCCGGTCAGCGGGTATGATCTGCGCCGTTATCTTGATCTGTTTGAGAATGCCGACAGCAATCTCTCTGAAATCCCGTATGTCGAAAATCCATTGATTTCTGAGCAGGATTATGCGGATCTGCAGGCACTCGAAATGCAGTGTACCCCATGGCGGACCAAACTGCGCGAAATTCAGTCATGGGATCTTACCTCCATCGAAGCGATCGGTCAGTTAATCATGGATCAGTTTCCCCAGCCCAGTGAAGATGATGTCCGGATTTTCGGCGGTGTTGTCGATGGCTGGAATCAGATCAAAGACCGCGTCAAAACGCGCGAAGATCTCCATCTGTTCTTACGCTCGCTCGATGCTCTGCATCCATCCAGCGCCCTGCCGGAATTAAAAGGGGTCCTTATTGGAAACCGCGATCAGGTTTCCAGTCTGTTTGACAATGTCTTTTATATTGGGGCTGATGCTTCCAATTTCCCGGGCAACAGTGTCAGCCATGGTGTCTTTGGCGAAGACTACCTCGAACAGCTCGATTTTCCATCCCTGGAATCGCGAATGAATGCCAAGCTGGAGCAGCTCAAAAGCGTATTCATGGGACCCCAGAGCGTTTATTTCCTGACGCCGCAGTCGGACTATGAAGGCAAGAGTGTGGAAAACAGCCATGAACTCAATACCTGGCTTGAAGTGCTCCCTCAGTTTAAAGTCAGTGCGGAATCCAGCATCAACCAGCGCCCGTCTTTTCAGATGAACACGATGAAATCGCAGACGCTTTACGAAAAGCCCGACAGCCCGCTGACCACCGGTGTCAGACAGCTGCAGGCGTATGAAGACTGCCCGCTCAAAAACCTGCTGGAATATGGCCTGCATCTGCGCAAGCCGATTCTGGCCAAAGAGATTATCCGGCTGCAGGTCAAAGAAATTCTGCCGTTAATCATGCGGGATGGCTTTGACCGGTATGGCAAATCGTTCTATCAGCTCAGCGAAAAAGAAATTGCTGATCTGGTGGATGTTCAGTTTGTGTTTGCCCGACAGATTTTCCCGGCCCGCAAGCAGGAACTCGATACGCTGGCAGCCAAAACAACTGCGCAGATTGTCTGGCTGTTTGAAAACCTGGCGCCTCTTGCCACCCACATGAATCTGGATTTTGTTCAGGCGGACTATCACATGGACCGCAAGGAAGAAATTCAGGGCATTGAAATGCAGATTGAAGGATCGCTGACTCGCCATTCGGCTTCTCATGCGGCCTTTAACTTATATCCACCGGCCTCGCAAGGATTCTCGATGCTTGATCAGCCTTCCGCCACACTCGATCTGCGCCTGCAGCCAAAAGCCCAGGACCGCCCGGCGTTCTCGCTTTCCTATAACAAAGGCGCCCAGGCAACCGCTGTACCGATCACTTCGCAGGAAGCCAAAGAAAAGGGGCAGATGGAGTATCTCAAAGGGGCCATGGTTGCGCAGAATCTTGGGGTTCAGACGGATCCCTTAGGCGGCTTTTTAAGCAAGAAAGTCCCAACCTATGAAGACAAGGAATCCAAAGTGCTCGCCCAGGCCGACCAGTTTGCCCAGAGCATCAAAGCCAATGACTTTATCCCGCTGCACAAGCCGAGTGCCTGTCAGTATTGCGCCTATAAGGCGATCTGCCGCAATGCGGCCATCGAAAGGAGTGTATAAGCATGGCGGATCTCAATTCTGTCTCTTCTGCAGCTGTGCCTGAAACTGCACCAGTTCCGGCTCCAAAGCCCGATCTGAAATTCTCTCCGGCCCAGCAGGCAGTTATCGACTCCCGCAACAAGAACCTGCTGGTCAGTGCTTCGGCAGGCGCCGGCAAAACAGCGGTTCTGGTTGAACGCCTCTGTCAGCTGGTTTTAAATGAGCGTATTTCCATCAGTTCGATTCTGGCGATGACCTTTACTGAAGATGCGGCCAGAGAAATGAAGACGCGGCTCAAGCAGCGGCTGATGCAGCACAGCGGCGATCCATGGATCGACATGCAGATCTCGCAGCTGGAAACAGCCTCGATCAGCACGATTCACAGTTTCTGTCTCGACATCGTCGGCCGTTATTACTATCTCGTCGATCTTTCCTACTCGACTGCCACCCATGTGGATAATGGTCTGGCTGACCAGCAGGCTCTTGCCCAGGCGATTGAAGAGGGAATTGCTTCACTCGACCCGAAAGCCGGCGCTGCTTTGAGTGTGTATCTGGAAGCCTATTCGAAAACTGAAAAGGATCTGCAGGAAGTCCTGCTCAAGTTCCTGGAACTGGCCCGCTCCAAACCAGACTGGAAAGCCTGGATTCAATCCTGTGCTACAGCGGACGAGCGGATTGCGGATTTCTTTTACGACTGGTTTAAGATCCGCATTCAGGCTTTGATCGATATTTTTGAAGAGGTTGTTGAAAGAGTTGGTGAGATGAGCTTTTCCAAACAGCTCAAGCAGGATGAATACCTGACGCTCTTTAACGGCAAAATTCAAAAACTGGAACTTTGCCGCAAAGCGCTCGAAGAGAAAAATTATGTCGCGTTTGCCCATGCGTTTACGACCTACATTGAAACGACCGGCAAGTTTACCCCGACGATCAATAAACAGTCATTCAAAGAGATTCAGGCGGACTCCCGCAAACTGGAAGGCGAGATTGCCAAGAACCTGTTTACGCCTGATCAGTTCAAAGCGGCCGACGAAAGCACGATCGGTCTGCAGAAAACTTTTACTGATCTGGCCATCCGTGTGCAGGAACGGTTTCTGGAACTGAAAAAAGAAGCCGGCTTTATCGACTTCTCCGATATGGAACAATACGCCTGGCAGATTCTCCAGCATCCATCTGCTGCCAAGGAGCTGCGGGATAAGTATGAGCTGATTTTGATTGACGAATATCAGGATACCAACGATCTGCAGGAATCGATTATTCAGGCCATTGCCCGTAAAAATAATGTTTTCCGGGTAGGAGATATCAAACAGTCCATTTACCGTTTCCGTCAGGCCCGACCGGAACTGATGAAATATCATCTTGAGCACGTAGGTGAGCAGGATGAAGTCATTGCGATGCAGGAAAACTATCGTTCGACCAAAACGCTGATTGATTTCAACAACCAGTTTTTCAACCGGCTGATGAATATTGAAGGTCTGCCTTCACAGTTTTCCACGATCGACTTTGCCAAGCCGGGCACCCCTGGTCAAAGCGAAGGGGATCAGGCCAAGGTGCGCTTTCTGTTTACCGAATACGGTACATGGCTGGATCCGACCAGTAATAAAACGGATATCCGCAAGGCCAAGCCGATTCATAACAAGCACCGCTATGATCTGATTGCCCATGATATTGAACAGAAAGTCGCTTCCGGCAAGTATTCATATCGTGACATTGCGATTCTCACCCGTTCTTCGACACCCCATGATGAACTGAAGGATGTGCTCGACAGCTGGGGCATCCGTTCGATTCACCACATCCGCAAAGGCTTCTACACCAACAAAGCCATTCAGATTGTTTTGTCAGCCCTGCGCATGATTCAGGATCCGCGCAATGATATCGCCCTGATGGCGGCCTTATGCTCCCCGTTAACCGGCATTGAACAGCAGCAGGTTCTGCCTTTGCTTGCCGGACGTGAGCCAAACGAAAGTCTGTATCAGCGTCTTCGCAGCACTCCGCAGGGCTATGAGATGTTAAAACTCGTCCGTGATCTGCGCCCGCTCAAAGAAAAACCATTACCCGAAATGATCGTGGCACTGTATGGATACAACCAGTTTTATGAGCAGCACACGACTTCGCAGGATAAAACCAACCTCGACCTGCTTTTACAAAAAGCCGTAGAAGCCAGCGGTCTGATGGATCTGGACAGCTTCCTGGAATCGGCCACGCTGGAAGAAAATCTGGATAAGACCAGTGAAGCAATCCCGTTTGGTAAAGAAGAAGATGCGGTTCGCATTTCCACAATCCATGCCTCCAAAGGTCTGCAGTACAAAGTGGTGTATGTACTCAGTGATCAGAGCACCCGGGATATGGAAAGCGGCAACCCGATTGTCTTTGATGCGGATTTAGGTCTTGGCTTTGAGGGACTGGATGTGCATGGCCATCTCAAGTTAAAGAGTGCGCCGGCACTGGCGTTAAGTCAGAAACGCTTCATGGAAGAACTGCAGGAAAAGATGCGTCTGCTTTATGTAGCGTGTACAAGAGCGGAAAAAGAGCTGGTGTTTGTGGACAGCCTGAAAAGTGAAAACATGTATGACGGCCCATTGAATGTCTATGGCCTGCTTTGTTCCAAAGGGTTTACCAGCTGGTTTTTCAGAACCTTCCACACGGATCTGAGTAATGATGTTGACTTTGAACTGGTTGGATCTCTTTATGACAGACCTAATCAGTCCGTCAGCAGCCGTAATCGCAAAGTGCGTCTCCAGCATTACCAGCTGCCAGTTTCCATCATCAGTTCGCAGACGGCCAGTGAATCCAAAAAGAGTGCCAGCTGGAAATCGGTCCGGACAAACCTGCCGGGAAACTCTCTGGAAGCAAGGGCAAGAGGAACACTGATTCATGAAATCACCGGTTCCATTGGCTATCCATACAAGAAAGATGAGATTGAAGATTTCGCAAAACGGGCAGGCATGAGCCTGGATGACAATGCCGTCGAGCAGATTCTCGCTCTCAATGACAATGAGCAATACCGTCTGTGGATGAACATGCCGCATCGGTTTGAGTGCCCGTATTGTGCAAAGGAAGACAATGCCTATGTGCATGGCTTCATGGACCTGGTGGTCGATCTGCCCGGTGAGACGGTCATTGTCGACTTCAAATCCGACAATGTGTTTGATAATCACACATTGTTAGAAAAATATCGCGGGCAGTTAGAAACCTACCGACGGGCGATGGAACAGATTCGACCTGATCAGAAAATCAGTGCCTGGATCTACTCTTTCACTCTTAAAGAGATGATTGAAGTTCGCTGATCGGATACCATAAACGGAAAATGAAAGCGTGGCTAAAAGCCCCGGAAATACGGCAGAAACCGCCTGAACCGCTAAAATAAGGGCTGAAAAGCGACAATTTCATCCCGTATTTTCAACATAATTTGCACAAATTGATTTTGGCATAAATTCTCCTTTATACTTGAAACTGTTTTTCGTGCAACACAGAGAATGAACATAGACTTAGAGGAGGAAAATATGTCATTTCTTGAAAAATGTTTCCATCTCAAGGAAAAGAAAACCACGGTTAAGACTGAGATCGTTGCCGGCTTAACTACATTCCTTGCGATGGCCTACATCCTGGGTGTTAACCCAATGATCCTGTCCGATGCAGGAATGGATGTAGAAGCTGTTTTCATGGCTACCGCCATTTCTTCAGCAATTGCCTGCTTCCTGATGGGCTTTTTGGCTAACTATCCAGTAGCTCTGTCTGCTGGTATGGGTGTAAACGCCCTGTTTGCCTACACTGTCTGCCTGGGTATGGGTTATTCCTGGCAGGCTGCTCTGGCTGCTGTATTTATTTCCGGTATCGTTTTCGTTGTGATTTCGGTTACGGGTATCCGTAAGAAAATCATCGACTCGATTCCTGTCCAGCTCAAACTTGCTATTGGTGCTGGTATTGGTTTCTTCATCGCCTTCGTCGGCCTGAAAAACTCCGGAATCATCATTGCCAACGAATCTACTTTCGTTGGAATCGGTGACCTGTCAGATCCAACGGTTCTGTTATCCATCTTCGGTGTCCTGGCTACAATCGTCTGCGTGGTTCGTAAAGTTCCAGCCGGCGTATTCGTCGGTCTGGTGATCACTGCGATTGCCGGTGTTATTCTTGGTCTTTGCGGCTTTGAAGGCATGCCTGCAGTCAATGGACTTTTCACCACTCACTTCAACATGAGTGCTGCCGGCGCGTTCATGAGTGGATTTAGCGAACTGTTCGCTCACCCATTCAACGCGTTAGTCATTATTTTCTCTTTCTTATTCGTAGACTTCTTCGATACAGCTGGTACTTTAGTTGCCATTGGTAACGAAATCGGTCTGGTTAACGAGAAAGGTGAACTTGAAAATGCTGAACAGGCTCTGTTAGCTGACTCCATCGGTACTTGCATCGGTGCTGCTTTAGGTACTTCTACTGTAACCAGCTTCGTTGAATCTTCTTCTGGTGTTGGTGTAGGCGGACGTACTGGCCTGACTGCGGTTACAACAGGCGTCCTGTTTATCCTGTCCATCTTCATTTCCCCACTGATTCTGGGTCTGATTACCAATGCGGTTACAGCTCCTGCCCTGATCATTGTAGGTGTCATGATGGCTCAGCAGCTGCGCAGCATCCAGTGGGATGATCTGGTGATCGCAATTCCAGCGTTCATCACAGTTATCTCCATGATCCTGACATATTCCATCTCCGACGGTATTGCTTTCGGATTCATTGCCTACACAGTCGCAATGATTGCTGCTGGCAAAACCAAAGAAATTCATCCGACAGTATGGATCCTGATGGTGATCTTCGTGATCTACTTCGCTTCTCCATACTTCGCAATCTAAGTTCCAAGTCTATTCAAAACCGGTCTTCGGGCCGGTTTTTTTGTTGGCCAGAAAACATCTAAAACCGTGGATATGCAAAAAAGCCAGAACCGGGAAGTGGTTCTGGCCAGGGAAGGAAGGAAAGCAGATGTTTTTCATCTGTAAGACGTATATCGGATTGTCAGCAGGTCTTTATCTATGGCTCCAAATTAAAGAGCTGCTGTTGTTTTTGTTGCAGAGGAAGTTGTACCTGAATAATTCACCAAAAACAGAAAATGGCCGAAAACACCTTTACTGAGCGTG